>Ga0105104_10000460_pt1 | contig 31475 bp, 25 predicted proteins | sample PPLLaktember2015_3_FD_87034 | JGI IMG/M metagenome (GOLD analysis project Ga0105104, IMG submission 87034) | Freshwater sediment microbial communities from Prairie Pothole Lake near Jamestown, North Dakota, USA - PPLs Lake P7 Core (6) Depth... | ecosystem: Environmental > Aquatic > Freshwater >...
AATGATGAATGATGATCGATGAATTGAGAAAAGATAATAATCGGTTCACGGGTGCACGGGTTCTCGTTTCCAGGTTTGCTTTTTCATTAAGTAAAAAATCGAACTTATATTAGATAACGTTTATGGAGAACGGTTATATAATACAACGAAGGGCCGACGGCCGACGATCGACGATTCACGATTCACGATCAACGATCAACGGATAATGGAAGGGGAAACCGACTACAGCCCCCTGGTCTTTCTCCTCTCGTTGCTGTGAAAAATATTAAAAAAAATTACACAAAATACCTGGCACACCAAAACCCAAAAGACCCATCTATTTTTTCCAAAACTGAATAATTACCGGAAATGGGGTTGACTTTTCCTGTGTAATATTAATATAATAACATCCTCAAAATGAAAAGGAGATTGACAATGGTTGAAAATAAAAAACCAGGCATCGGGATATCGATAGCACTGTGGGTGTTGGCTTTTCTTCTAACAGCGACAATGGCTTTATACCAACGATTAACCGGACCGACTTACGCGATCCGGGACAGCGAAATTATCAAAGGCAAAGCCATTAAATATGTTTTTAATCGGAGTTATACGGAATTTAAAGCCCAACCGATAACAATAACGGCCCCAGACCCTGAAGTAAAAGCATTTCTTAATTTCAAGCGCTATAAAACCGACGATGATTGGTTTGAAATTGAAATGAAACGAGATTTCAACAATAATGAACAACTCACCGCATCGATCCCAGGGCAACCGGCTGCAGGGAAAATGGAATATATCGTACGCGTCTCCATCGGGGGAGAAAATATCCTGCTCCATGAAGGCAAAAGCGTTGTCACCCGCTTTAAAGGCGAAGTCCCCTTTGCTTTTTTATTTACTCACGTTATTTTGATGTTTTTCAGCATTTTTTTCTCACTTCGCACGGGAATGGAAGTACTTCGAAAAAACGGAAATTACATGTGGATGGTCAACGCATCCCTTATAATTACCTTTATCGGGGGCATGATTTTGGGACCCATTGTTCAACAATATGCTTTCGGAGACCTGTGGACCGGGTTTCCCTTCGGTTTCGATCTAACCGATAACAAAGTCCTGGTGGCGGTATTATGTTGGTTTATCGCTTTTTTCTTGAAGAAGAAAAGCCGGTGGTGGGTAATCCTGGCTGCAGCCATTATGATAGTCATTTACCTGATCCCCCATTCGGTACTGGGATCTGAACTGGATTACGAGACCGGGAAAATGCGGAATAAATATGGAGTTATACTGAAAAACAGCGGTGTTAACGGACAATTAACGGCACTGTCTTTAAAAAAGGACAACAACGCATTTTATTATTGGCATAAGAAATGCTCCTTTTAAATATATCAAATGTTCTTTAGATTTAAGGAGAAAGCACATGACACAAATTTTTAAAGACAATTGGAAGATCATTTTAACGGGGCTTGTTGTTTCACTTTTTGCTTTTTCGGCATGCAGCTTAACCATCCCACCGGATTGGGACTGGGAACCGGACGAAAATGACGAGATTAATATCGTCATTTTGGCTGACCCGGACGACGCCCAGGTGCTGCTGAACGGGAAATGGATCGGCGATGCGTACGAATTCGCTGCTCCCAAAACTGCCTTAAGACTGACTTCACGGAATAATGAGCTTGTAATCAAAAGACAAGGGTATGTTGAAGAACCCATCGATTTATACAATTATTCCAGGTCCAATGTCACCATCAGGTTAAAACTAAAGAAAGATAGAGACTACAAAGAAACATCCATCCCCACTAGCCGGAAACCCAGCCGCCCCCAACCGCCTCCCCCCCCTAAGAAAGAAAAAACTCCACAATCGGAATACGAAGCAAAAACCGAACCCCAACCCTCCACTCCCCCGGAAACCGTAGAAAAAACCGAAGCAGAAGAACAAGCCGCCCAATTGGTGGATATCACCCTGGAAATCTCCCCGGCAGAAGCTTCGATATATATCGAAGGAGTATTCTTTGGAATCTCCCCGGCAGAAGGAAAAATCGAAAACCTCAGGCTTAAAAAAGGAAAATACACACTGGATGTTTTTAAACCGGGATATAAACCGTTTACACTGGAATTGACCGTTAAAGATACGCCTCAAAAAATAAAGATAATACTTGTAAAGTAAACTAACCCGGGTATCGGTTATATGATCGTTTTATTATAGAAACGCTTCCTTGATGAGATTGACAATCTGAGCATTATCGGAATGGCCCGTCTTTTGAGCCGTGATTTTTCCCCGGAGAGGGCGACCGAGGAGATAAAAATCGCCGATTATATCCAATATTTTATGACGGGCTAATTCTTCTTTAAATCGCAAATCCGTATTGATGACTTTGCCTTTATCCAGGAGGATAAAATTATTCATACGGCCGCCTTCGGCCAGTCCCATACGCGAGAGTTTACTTAATTCCTCGATAAATCCATAAGTTCGAGCTGGTGCGATCTCCTTTTCAAACGCTTCAAACGAATCCAGGACAAATTCGTAATTCATGGTACCGAGGGGTTCGGGGTAAATTGTAGTATAATTGATAATAAAATGGTCGGCAGGTTCCACTTTAATAAATTTTTCGCCAGGTCCCTCCGTGCCGATAATTAAGGTACGATCGACAATGATTTCGGGGATCAATGCATCCTGGACCTCGATACCGGTTTCCCTGATAAATTTACAAAATTCTACGGCAGAGCCGTCGCCGATAGGAACTTCTTTATTGATTTTGATGGCCAGGTTGGTAATACCGGCAGCGTGAAGGGTGGCCATAAAATGCTCGATGGTCATGGCTTCGAGGTTATCTTTTCGGATGGAGGTGGCATAAGAGGTAGTATCCAGGAATTCGATGCGAGCCGGGATATAGCCGGATTCGGAAATATTTTCGAACCGGATTCCTTTCCCGGGATGAAGGGGTTTGATGGACATACCGGTTCGTTCGCCGGAGTGAAGCCCTAAACCATAAAAGATATGGCTGGAGCCCACGGTCTTTTGCTGCTTGAAATAGCCGGTTTCAATGATATTATATATGATATCGTCGGATTCTTCTTTAAAAGAGATGTTTCGATCTTCGGTTTCCATATTACCCTGTTGATCGAGGAGAGCGCGTAATCTTTTGTTTTCGGCCAGTACTTGCCGGTATTCCAGCCCGCGTTTTAAAACGAACATCACTTTGTCAAGGCTGAGGGGTTTTTCAAGGAAATCGTAAGCACCTTCTTTAACGGCTCGAACGGCGGTGGAAATATTACCGTGCCCGGAAATCATAATAATGATAGAAAGAGGGTCGACCGCCAGGATTTTGCGCATGGTTTCCAAACCGTCGATACCGGGAAGCCAGATATCCATAAAAATAGCATCCGGTCGGATATTTTTTTGTTTTTCGATGCCTTCTTCCCCGGATGAAGCAAAAAAAGTTTTATATCCTTCATCTTCCAGGATTGAGGCTAAAGAGACCTGGATATTTTTTTCATCGTCGATAATGAGTATTTTTTCCATAGCGTATCTGTTTTAATAGGAGTTTAAAGGTTTTCTATGTTGAATTCCTGGAAAAAGCCGGGTTCCTCCACCGTAGAAAATTTATCGGGAAAAGGCGGATCAAAAGCGATCCGGACAGTTACTTGGGCGTTATCAAGGTCCATAGAGCAGGTGATCTGCCGGGCTTCATCCCATTCTTGTTCCAGGGATAGGAGGGCTAATTTTTCCAGGATTTCCTTTCGGATCGTTCTCCCCAGGTGGCGAGCGCCGTATTCTTTCGAGTACCCGTTTCTAATAATAAAATCCATGACATCATTGCCGATGATTAGGATTTTATCATGCTTCGCCAGTTGTTCCCTGGTTACTCTTAATTGAATATCGATGATTTTTTCGATATGGCTTTCCTGGAGGTGATTAAATATCAAAACATCATCCAGCCGGTTTAAGAATTCGGGGGAAAAATATTTTTTCAATGCTTTTAAGAGAGAAGAATGGGAGACGTGAGCCCCGGAGAAGTCGCTCTGGTAGCCGACATCGGTCCTGGAAAACAAAGATGTACCGATATTTGAAGTCATGATGATGGTGGTGTGGGAAAAATCCGCCACATTGCCGCGGGCATCGGTCAAACGCCCGGCGTCAAATACCTGGAGGAAAATATTTAAAAGCTGGGAATCCGCTTTTTCGATTTCGTCCAGCAAGATAATGGAATGGGGGTTTTGCCTGACTTTATCGGTTAGTTGGTTCGCATCCATATACCCCACATACCCGGGAGCCGCACCGACAAAGCGGGAATAAGTAAATTTCTCCATATACTCGGACATATCGATGCGGACAAGATGATCTTCCGAGCCGTAGAGCGCCCGTGATAAGGCGATAGCGGTTTCGGTTTTCCCCACGCCGGTGGGGCCGATGAATAAGAAGACACCGTCGGGCCGGCCTTTTTTTATATCGAAATCCATTTTAGCCGTGATCACATTGGCGACTACACGTTCTATTGCTTCATCCTGGCCGATAATGTCGTGGAGCAGGTTTTGTTTTAACCCGGCTAACCGCTGCTTCAACGATATGGGCAAATTGGATTCGGGGAGATTCAACATATCCATCACTACATCCGACACATCGTTGGTATCAACCGTTAAACGGTTGATATCTTCCATTTGATTCCGGTATTTCAAACGGGCGATAATTCGTTCAAAGATCATCACCGCGGAATCCGGGCATTTTTTGTCGCGGACGTCGCGCCGGGCACTTTCTATGATGTAATCGAGAATCTCATTGGGGACAATAATTTTTTCCTTAGAAAAAGCCTGCTCGGAAAGATTCTTTATTACAAGGCGTGTCTGATCCGCGGACATTTCGTTTACGGTAATTTTTTGGAAAAACCCCATTAACGTATTGTCCTTCTCGATGTTGTTTTTATATTCCTCGTAACTGGTGGAAGCGATAACCTGGATGGATTTATCTTTTAAATACGGTTTCAACATGTTTATAAGATCCAGGGACGCGCCGCGGGGGGCACCGGAAGACATCATTAAATGGACATCCTCGAGTACCAGTATCGCATTCATGCCTTTGAATTCGCCCAGGATTTTTACGACTTTTTCCTCGAATTGTCCGCGGTATTTTGAACCCATCAACAGGGAGACGAAATTAATTTCTTTCAAACGTTTATCTTTCAATGCTTCCGGGACTTCCCTGTTGAGCATTTTCATAGCCAGCAGCCGAATCAGTGACGATTTTCCTACCCCGCTGTCGCCGACCAGGAGGGCATTCCGCCGGGTATCAGCCAACAGGACCTCGATCAATTGCCGCAGTTCCTTTTTTCGTATAACCATCTTTTCATCGGAATGAAACACAATTTCGGTGATATCGAAATAACCGTCGTTTTTCTCCTTCACTACCTGTTGTTTGTTTCTTTCGATCATATCCCGGACGCGTTTTAATTTTTCCGCCACCCGCTTGTTCTGGGTAAATTTAAGTACTTTTTCATAATGACTCAATGCCGTTTCGTAATCTTCTTCTTTTAAAAATATATCTCCCAAAATTTCAAAACCTTCGGAATAGTAGGGAAACAATGAAACGAATTTTTCCAATAAATTCTTAACTTCCAGCAGCCGGTTAATACTGATAAGGTTTTTGACCTGGAGAAGGTAAACCATAGGCATCTCCAGGGTTTCGAACGGGATATTTTGTAAAATGGAGAAGCTTTCAAAAAAAAGTCTCTCCTGGTGAAAATTGGAGGCTTTCTCCACCGCATCGATATGCTCGACCAGGATATGCTTGATGTGCTGATTTTTTAATTTCTGTTTTAAGCCTGCCGCCGATTCGAATTCGAAATTTGAAAAAAGGAACTCAAACACTTTCAAATCGAAATGAGGGTCATTCAGTATTTCTTCGGTTTCCGTTTCAATATCCGTGTAAACCAAATGGCCATCCTGCACCGCTGCCCGGGATAAAAAGAGGTTTTTGCTTTTATTGTCCCGGTTCACATTGACCACAAACGGAGCAAGACTGAAACTGATAAAAGTATTGGAATAAATCAATTCGGTATCGGCAAGATCGCTGGCCCCGAAATAATTTTTTAAATGGATCCTGTTACTGGAATAAAGCGAGCCGGCGATTTTTTGATTGGTCATCTTCAGGAAATTCTCAATCCAGAACCGGTAATCCATGAACAAATTTCTTTGATCTTTTTTATCGGCAAAAAGGCGATCGCGCCTGAAATAATCGATCAGGTTTTCGATGATGAAAATGAAGGTTTGACGCTCGGTTCGAGTAAAATTGAATATCGTGGACTCAAATTTGAATAGGTAGAGGGTAATATTGGACATCAACTCGGTTGTGTCCGAGGAGCACAAAACTTTTCCATCCGGCAGGATCATGTGCCTTTTTTTATAAAGATTCTCTCCTTTCAGCAGGGCATCGATTAAAAGAACAACATACCGGATCAATAGGTCGGCGTTATTTTTATTGAGTTCCTTTTGATCCATATCCAGGAACGGAAAAAAATAAGTTAAAAACGCGTTTAATTTTTTAAATTGTTCGGCATCGATATTCATATCCGTATTGGACTCCTTCATTAAAGTATATATTCTTGTGAACAATTTGTCAATTTGAAATTGATTTTTTCCTATAGGTTTGATATACTTTTCCAGTAACATGGAAAATGTTTGGAAATTTTTAAAAGAATACCCGGCGCTGAAAGTAGTTGCTGTCGTCGTAATACTACTGGTTTGCTTCAAAATTTTCGTAGAAATTCTCAAAGTAGCTAAAGTCATCAACCACGAAGAAAAAAATCTTTTTGATGCACTCCTGGCTATTATGTTTAAACGCTCCTACTTGCTTCGAAAAGCAAAAAAGGCAATGAAACAAGGAAATTATTTTGAAGCAGGAAAATTTTACGAAGACGCCTGCGAATATAAATTAGCGGTGACTGCATATGAGAACGGTGAGTTGTGGGATAAGATGGGGGAATTATATGAAAAGCTGAACAAAGAACCGCAGGCCATCGAAGTATACAAGAAAAGCGGCAATTTCGACAAACTCATCGAATTGTATTTAAAGCGAAAAAATATCGAGGCAGCCGGTGTCATCCTCGAAGACAGCAACCGCTTCCAGGAAGCGGCAGAGCTGTATTACAACAACGGGAGGTACGAAAAAGCCGCCCAAATATACGCACGCAAAGGTTTTTTCAAAAAAGCGGCTTATATCTACGAAAAAGCCGGGAATATCCGCATGGCCGCCGAAAACCTGGAAAAATGGTTCCTGAATAACGTGGATACTTCCATTGGTTTCCAAACCTCCAGCCCCCTGGATAAAGACCTCTTCAAAGCCGTAGAATTATATATCCAGATCGACGAAAGCGACCGGGCCTACCAATTACTCCTGAAAAACAACAAATTCGAAAAAGGGGCCGAACTGGCAGAGAAAATCGGGAAAGACGAAGAAGCGGCTAAACTCTACATCCAGGCTCAACTCCCTCTAAAAGCCGCCCAAATCTATGACAAACTGGGTAAAACCAAAGTCGCCTGCCTACTAAAAGGCGAAGATGCTTTCGCCCGGGGCCAAACTATCGACGCCGCAGATTGGTTCTTAAAAGGCCAGGATTATATTCGTGCCGCAGAACTCTATGAATGGGAGAAAAAACACGAAAAAGCCGCCCACTGCTTCTTCATGTGCCAGAACTTCCTGGCCGCCGCCGATAATTATATGAAAATCGGGAACGACGAAGAAGCAGCCAAAATGTACGAAATGGGCAGGGACTGGAAAACCGCCGCCGATATCTCCCTCAAATATAAAAAATACCAAAAAGCCGGCGAACTCTATGAAAAATCCCCGGATTATTTTAACGCCGGCCTCTGCTTCCTGAAAATCGACGACGATAAACGCGCTTTATCCAACTTCCAGATGGTTACACAGGATTCCCCGGATTTCGAAAAAGCCATCCCCCAAATCGCCGCTCTATTTTTAAAAAATAGAAAACCCCACCTGGTGATCGAAAAAATCGAAAAACTCCTGGAAAACCAACCGGTTACCAAATCCAACATCGAATGGTTCTACCAACTGGGCCTTGCTTATGAAAACGCCGGAAGCTTTAAACCTGCCCACGAAACCTATATGAAAATCTCTGCCCATGATTATAATTTTAAAGATATCCAACAAAAAATCCTCGATGCCGAAAACCTGATCAAAAAATACAAGGAAATCGACCTGGTCTCCGATAATGCCGCAAAACGATATAAAATCATCGAAAAGGCCGGAGAAGGCGGTATGGGCGTGGTATATAAAGCCGAAGACACCGTATTGAAACGTATCGTGGCGTTGAAAATCTTAAACAATACCCTGATCAAAGACAAACGAAGCCTCGAACGTTTCCTCACCGAAGCCCGCTCTACGGCTTCCCTCTCTCACCCCAATATCGTTACCGTCTACGATGTCGGACAGATCAACGAAGATCAATTCATCTCCATGGAATTTGTCGAAGGAGAAAATTTCATGGAAATTCTCCGCAGGAAAAAATTATTCACCATCGCCCAGGTCCTTTTCGTCGCCATAAAACTCTTAAAAGCCCTGGATTACTCCCATAAAAAAGGAATTATCCACCGCGATATCAAACCCCACAATATCATGATTACACGCCAGAAAGAAATTAAAATCATGGATTTCGGCCTGGCTGTCATCCGGGGCGAAGTTAAAAAAGGAGAAACCGGTGTGGTAACTGGAACTCCTTACTACATGTCGCCGGAACAAATCCAGGGTCAACAACTCGATCACCGGACCGATATCTATTCCAGCGGGGCCACCCTCTTCCACATGATCAGCGGGAAAGTCCCGTTTAAGGGTGAAAATATTTTTTACCAACATTTATTCGAGCCGGTTCCATCCCTCCAAAAAATAAGGAAAGATGTCCCGCCGAAAATGGAAGAAATCGTCGCCAAATGCATGGAAAAGAAACGAGAAAACCGCTACCAGAGCGCCCAGGAAGTGCTCAACGAAATCAATAAAATTATTAAGACCTAAATGCACCAAATTAAAAGGAGAACAGAATGGATTTTACATTAAGTGAACAACAGAAAGAGTTAAAGGAGCTGACCCATCAATTCGCCCAAAACGAGATGCGGAAGGTAGCCGCCGAATACGATGAGAAAAACGAATTTCCTTTCGAGGTCATGAAAAAAGCATTTGAAATCGGGTTCCTCACCTCCGGTATTCCTTTAGAATACGGCGGAACCGGCTTTTCCACCCTGGACAATGTCGTGGTCTGCGAAGAATTGGGCTGGGGATGCGCAGGCATGTTTACCTCGATGATGGCCAATACCCTTGCAACGACTCCTATCGTTCTGTTTGGTTCCGATGAACAAAAACGCAAATTCTTGACCCCCTTAACCCAACAAATGTGCTTTGCATCTTTCGGACTAACCGAGCGTGAAGCAGGTTCCGATAATTCCATGATAAAAACCACCGCGGTAAAAGATGGCGACAATTATGTCATAAATGGTTCCAAAACCTTTATTACCAATGCCGGAGTTGCAAAATTGGCCGTTATTTTTGCATCTACGGATCCCTCTCGCGGAGCACGGGGTTTATCTGCTTTTATCGTCCCGATGGATACCCCGGGCGTTACCGTCGGCAAACATGAAAACAAAATGGGCCACCGGGCCTCCAACACCGCAGAAATTTACCTCGACGACGTCAGGGTCCCGGCTGCAAACCTCTTAAAACGAGAAGGCTTCGGTTTTGTCATCGCCATGAAAACCCTCGATTTCGCTCGCCCTGCTGTGGGCGCCGGCGCCCTGGGGGTCGGTAGGGCCGCTTACGAAGAAGCACTCAAATATGCCCAAAACCGTATTCAATTCGGGAAACCTATCGCTACTTTCCAATGCAATGCCTTTAAACTGGTCGATATGATCACCGAACTCGAAGCGGCTCGCCTTTTGGTCTACCGCTCCGCATGGATGCTGGACAACAACATGAAAGCTTCCAAAGAATCCGCTATGGGTAAAATTATGGCTACCGACGTGGCCATGAAAGTGACGGTCGAAGCTGTCCAAATACTGGGCGGATACGGATATATGAAAGAATACCCCGTGGAAAAATTGATGCGCGATGCCAAATTATTCCAAATCTACGAAGGCACCAACGAAATCCAGAAACACATCATCTCCCTGGAAATACTCGGCTCCCTCAAGCACGGAGAATAATTATTTGTAATTTTAATCGAAATATAAAACAATAACCAGGCATAGATATAATCATGTATATTATTGGAAACCTTGTGAGGTTAGTACTCCTGCTGGTCATTGCCTACCTTCTCTATAAAGTGCTGTGGAAGGGAGAACGGATTTCTTTTCGCTGGATCAAATCGAAAAAAGACCAAAATCCTCACCCCCAAGCAGCACTGGAAGAGATGGAAAGAGACCCTGTCTGCGGGACTTTTCTCCCGCAAAGGCAGGCGGTCAAACTCAAGCATGCCGGCGAAACCCACTACTTTTGCTCCGAAGAGTGCAAACAAAAATTCTTAAGCACTCAAAAGAGATAGCGATAGACAAAACAATGCCCAGCTTCCTTCATTTTCACTCGATTTATGCTGTGATCGTCGGATTTTTCATGTTGCCATTATGGAAACCGGAGCGAATTAAATGAAATCAATCTTTTATAAATACCCCCTCATGTACGATTGGGGCATCCGATTTCTTTACCTGGACGGATTAAAAATTTTAAAAAAAATCATCGGCCCGAATAAAACTGTATTTGAACCGGCATGCGGCTATGGTCGAATAAAAAAATTTCTCTATCCCGATTGCTCCTATTCCGGGATAGACCTGAACCAGAAATTCATCGATTACGGTCAAAAGAAAAAGAGAGATATCCGGTTGGGCAATGCGCTGGATATCGATCATTATAGTCACGCAGATACCGTGTTACTATGCGATATCCTTCACCATCTCAAACTCCCGGAAATACAAAAGCTCCTCTCGATTGCAGTCAAATTCGCCCGGGAGAAGATTGTGATTATCGAGCCGACTTTTGTGAGTATTGCCGCCAAAAAAAATCCAATTTCCACCGTGATCGGGAAAATAATGGCCATGCTGGATGCAGATGGTTTCAATGAGATCGATCATTGGATGTCGAAAAAGGAATACAATCAATTGTTTTATGAGTTAAAGGAAGCCAATCACGTGAATGAAATGCGGATTCGGCACTATCGGAATCATGATTTCGTGGAGATGTGTATAAATAACGGTACCCCGGTACATTAGGATAGTGCGGCAGTAAAGTATCGACAGGCACAGGAGTATCGAAACACAACAAGCATGGAACCCAACGCGGAAACCGATGTGACCATCATTATTCCCACCAGGAATGAAGAAAATAATATCCGCACTTGCCTGGATGCTGTTTTCAACCAACAAACCCATTACCTCTTCGAGGTCATTGTCATCGATTCAGGCTCTACGGATCGAACAGTTTCAATTGTAAACCGGTTCCCAAAAGTAAAATTGCTGGAAATTCCACCCGAAACCTTCGGACATGGAAAAACCAGGAACCTCGGCGCAGAAACCGCAAAAGGGAATATCCTCGTTTTTTTGAATGCCGACGCCTTACCGGTCGACTCCCTCTGGCTGGATACCTTACTCGAACCTTTTTCCTGCGAAAAGGATAAAAAAGAAAAAATTGCCGGTGTTTTCAGCCGCCATATTCCAAAACCCGGTTGCCACCTCTACATGGCTCGCGATATTCTTTCTTCCATGCCCGACAAACCCGGCATTCGAAACCACGCAGGCCCCATGGATTTAATGATTTTTTCCACCGTAAGCTGCGCCATTCGACGCGGCGTTTGGCAGCAATTCCCCTTCGACCCCCACATCGCCATCGCGGAAGATCAACACTGGGGCAATCGCATCCTTGAACACGGTTTTTCTTTGTCATACCAACCCTCCTCCAGGGTCTATCACTCGCATAACTACAACCCTCGCCAATTGTACGAGGTCAAATACAAAATGAGCGCAGCCGCCCCACGCTTTAAAAACCGTTTCACTGCAACGACTATGGGATTTATTTTAATCGTCGGCGGAATGCTGCTAAAAATCGCTGCAGATACCTGGTATATCCTATTTTTATCCCCATCCTCCCCCGGTAAACGGCTCTCTCTTTCTCAAAAACGGGAGGAAATAAAAATCGCCGCTTCCGCACGGATAGTTAGCTTCTGGGGCAGATTCAAAGGATGGCGGGAGAACTTAAAATGACCAAATTGGATTTACTCAAAAGTCTGGCCCCCGGGTTTTTACCGCTAATCGTATTTATCATCGCCGATTCGTTTTTTAGCCCCGTGGTTTCTATTTTAATTGCAGTCGGAACGGCTGTCATCGAATTGATTATTTCTTTTATCAAAGAAAAAAAACTGGATAAATTTGTCCTGTTGGACGTCGGCTTGATCGTAATTCTTGGCCTGGTCTCCATTTTATTGGAAAACGATATTTTTTTCAAATTGAAACCCGCTGTTATCGAATCGATTTTTTGCCTCATCCTGGGGATTTCCGTATTTTCCCCGGTCAACATCATGTTGTTGATGTCCCGCCGGTATATGAAAAACATCTCGCTGGACGATGCCCAGGTCGCCCAATTCACCCGCGGAATGCGTGCACTGTTTTTTATTTTCCTCGGCCATACCCTCTTAATCGTTTATTCCGCTTTTTTTATGTCCAAACCAGCCTGGGCTTTTATCAGCGGTGGACTTTTTTATATTCTTTTCGGGGTCTATTTCGTTTTCGAATGGTTTCGCAATAAACGGAAACAAAAAGATTTAATGGAGAAATATAAAAACGACGAGTGGTTCGATATTGTCGATGAAGAGGGCCATGTAAAAGGTAAAGCACCCCGCAGCCTCTGCCATTCCGGCCCCGGCCTCCTTCATCCCGTCGTCCACCTCCACTTGATCGATTCCCAGGACCGGCTTTTCCTTCAAAAACGCGCCGCTTCAAAAGAAATCCTCCCGGGAAAATGGGATACTGCCGTGGGCGGCCATGTGTCCAGCGGGGAAACCGTCGAAACGGCATTAAAACGCGAAGCCGCCGAAGAATTGGGTATCATGGATTTTAAACCCATTTTCATCGCACGGTACGTTTGGAAAACCTCCATCGAAACGGAATTGGTCTATTCGTTTATCTGCCGGTACGACAAGAGTATTACTATTAATAAAGACGAAATCGACGAAGGTAAATTTTGGAAAATAAAAAAAATTAAAGAAGTCCTCGGTTCCGGGGATTTAACCCCTAATTTCGAATTTGAATTCGATATCCTTCGAAAAATCTACTACCATGAAGAATCCGAACTATATATAGAAACAGGAACCCAAACCAAAGCCGGTAAAATAACGATATAATATTATTTATTGAACCGGAAGTGCATGATTTCGCCGTCTTTGACGATATATTCTTTTCCTTCCAGTCTTAGTAAACCCTTTTCTTTTGCCTGGCTGAAACCGCCGGTATCTAAAAAATCTTTCCAATCGATAGTTTCTGCCCGGATGAAACCTTGCTGGATGTCGCTGTGGATTTTTCCCGCTGCGGTATAAGCGTTATCTTTGGTGTTTACGGTCCACGCTTTGGTTTCATCTTCGCCCACTGTAAAAAACGAGACCAGGTCGAGCAATTTATAACTGGTTTTGATAAAGGTTTCTCGCATATAGCGGTAGTTTTTCAATCCATATTCTTCCTGGAATACGGCCCGCTCCGTTTCATCCAATTCCAACAGTTCTTGTTCGATTTTGGCGCAGAAAACCTGGATTGCCGTATTGTTTACCGGTTCTTTCTCGAATTTGAAATAGGTTTCGTAGGTTGTTTCATCTGCGTTAATGACATTGAGGATCGGTTTTTGGGAGAGGAATTTGAATCCTTTGATAAGCCGTTCTTCGTTCGGGGTCAAGGGGTATTGGCGAAGGGGTTTTCCTTCTTCCAGGAAGGCTTTGAATTTTGTCATCAATTCCAGTTCTTCTTCCAGGTCTTTGGATTTCATTTTTTTAACATCGACAGCCAGTTTTTCCAATCGTTTTTCTACGGAGATGAAATCCACAGTTTTTAATTCGTCTTCGATATTCTGTATGTCGCGGAGGGGGTCGACAGACTCCAGGGGATGAAGAATTTCGCTGTCGTTGAAGCCCCGTACGACATGGACCAAACCGTCGGCGCGGCGCAGCAGGTCGATAAACGTGACGTTTTTACTTTCCCCGAAAGCCAGGGCGCCGGTGTCCAGGAACTCGATCTTGGCAAAAACCGGGGGTGTTTTGAAAAATTTAGCCAGGGCTTCCAGGCGATGATCCGGTACATCGACGATCGCTTTATGATATTCATCCACCGAAGTGGAAAATTTCGACACTTTTTCTTTCATGTCGGTCAGCAGGTTAAACAAGGATGTTTTTCCTGATTTTGAATAGCCAAATATTGTTAGTATCATACAGGCATTATACAATATATTTTAAAATCGTCAAGTGGGTTTTTTAATCCCCCACTTCTATTCTTCCGTCTCCCCCTGCGGAGGTTCACCCTTGAAGTTGTATGCATAATCGTATTCTTTGGGAATTACGCGGATTTTTGTTTTCGGGTCGATATAGAAACCTCTCCGTCTGTCTTCCTCTTCGTCGAAGCCGATGGTCATACTCATCAATCGAACGCGTTTATCGATGATGGTGTTTTTGATGGAGCATTTCTGGATATTGGTGCCTTCAAAAATGATCACGTTTTCCAGCTCGGATTTTTCGATGTATACATCCTGGGAAACCACCAGGGATCGTCCCTTCACGTTGCTTAGAATCGATCCTTCGCCGATGATGGCACTTTCGATGATTCCGCCGGGTTGAGTCATAATGATTTTAGCAGGGCCCAGGTATCTCCGGCTGGTGTAAAATGGCCATTTTTCGCCATAAAGGTTGAAAAGAGGTGTAATGCCAGCCAGGTCCATGTTGGCATGGAAATACTCTTCGATAGTTCCCACGTCTCGCCAGTAATCCGAATCCGTGCTTTTTTCAAAATCTTCAAATACCATATCGTTATAGTAGATTAAATTTTTATCGATGATGATATTGTGTTTATTGTAATTGTATCCGACGATTTTCATGGTGGGAAGCATTTGGGGGATGATATCTTTGCCGAATAAATTTCCCTGGAGTTTCAATGCTTTGTATAGCACTTTTTCTTTAAAAGCGTAGATGCCCATCGATGCAAAAAAGGCTTTTTGGCCATTTTCGTCGTTAAAAGCAAAGGGGGTATTGGGGTCTTTTTCTTTAAAGCCGGTGATATAATCGTTGTTGTCGACCTGGACTGAGCCCAATTGCGACGCTTGCTCCATGGGTCTTTTTATAATAGATATCGCTGCATCGGCATTGGTTTCGGCCAGGAACTTCACAAAATTATAGTAGTTCATTTTTAGCAGTTGATCGCCTGGGGCAATGAGCACGAGCGACGGTCTCACGTTCTTTATATCTTTAACGATTTGCCGGACGGCGTCTGCATCCCCCTTATATGCTTTACCGATTCCTTGGGGAGAGATGATTTCGGTAAACGCGTTGAATTGTTGGGAGGAGTACCAGGAATTTTTTATATGGCTATTCAAGGATTTATCTTTTCCCTGGACTAAAACAAACGATTTAAGTAGTCCTGAATTGGCGGCGTTACTCAGTACGATATCGATTAAGCGGTATTTGGTCCCGATGGGAACCGCCGGTTTTGTCCGTGTTTTTGTTAAAGGGAGGAGCCTCCTGCCTTCGCCCCCGGCCATCACAACCACGAGTATCTTATCTCGGACTTCGGTTTCCGTATTCATTTTTATTCTCCAATTCCATTACCGTAATAGTTGACGAAGTATAATTTAACAGCGTCTAAAAGGCTTTCAAAAACATATTAACATATTAATAAGCAATACCGAAAAAAATACGCAAATACAGTGAAAGTATTTTCATATTCAATTGTAGAGAATAAAAAAAAAAAATTCAAGATTAACTGCAATTCTTTCTTTTTTTTTCCTGGAATTTTAGAAAAGGGGACCACACTACGTGTGGGATTATTATGGCAAGTTGTGCCGCTGCATCGTGAATTAATTTAACGGGAGCCGTGCGGCATGGGATTTAACCAGTGCCCAGGCGTTTTCGATGTGGTATTTTTCCTGGTAAGTTTGTCCCACCACCAGCCTGAGGGTATATACTCCATTTAATTTCGTATGGGATAAATACAATTTCCCGGAGGCGTTTAAGTCCTCCATTAGTTGTTGGTTCAGGGCGTCCAGTTTTTCCGTGCCAGGGATGCCGGCGGGTTTGTACCGGAAACAAACAACCGCGAAAGAAACAGGGGCCAGGAGTTCGAATTGGTGCGAATCCCGGATTTCATCAGCCAATTCCCGGGCCCAACAAATGTGGTTTCGAATTTTTTCCTGGAGGCCGGAGATACCGAAAGACCGGATCACGAACCAGAGTTTCAGCGCACGAAAACGCCTGCCCAGTTGGATCCCCCAATCGCGGTAATTATTCGCCCGGTCTCCTTCTTTGGTTTTAAGGTATTCCGGCAGGATTTCCAGGGACCGGATTAACGGCTCTTTATCTTTGACAAAGTAGGCGGAGCAGTCGAAATTGGTGAACATCCATTTATGGGGGTTGAAGACAAACGTGTCGGCCATTTCGATGCCTTTGATAAAATGGCGCATTTCAGGAAGCAGGAGGGCGGTTCCTGCATAAGCGGCATCGACATGGAGCCATACATTATGTTCCCGGCAAATATGCCCGATGGGTTCAAGGGGGTCTACGGCAGTGGAACCGGTGGTCCCGATGGCAGCGATGACAGCCAACGGGATATGTCCCTGGTTTTTATCCTTTAATACAGCTTCTTCCAACTTACCGGGAATCATGGCAAAATTTTCGTCTACCTGGATTTTACGTAAATTATTTTTACCCAGGCCGATGATTTTTACGGCTTTTTCAATAGAGGAGTGGGCTTCTGAAGAGCAATAGATAGTGAAACGGTTTTTATTGTAAAGCCCGTCGCTATTTACCGTGTAATCGGACCATTTCTCCCTGGCGCTGAGGATAGAGCAAAGGGTCGCGGCTGAGGCGGTTTCCTGGATAACGCCTTCAAAATTATCGGGAAGTCCGATCAACCGGGCTGTCCACTGCATGACCCGTTCTTCCAATTCGGCGGCGGCGGGGGAGGTTTGCCAGATCATGCACTGCGCACCTAATGCGGCGGTCAGCATTTCGGCCAGGATGGAAGGATAGCTGTTGTTGGCATTAAAATAAGCAAAAAATGAAGGGTGCTGCCAATGAGTCATGCCTGGAAGAATAATATCCTGGAAATCTTTGAAAATAGCTTCGAATGATTCCCCGGTTATTGGGGGGGAACCGGGTAATTGGCGGATAATATCATGGGGTGCTGCCGGTGATTTTACCGGGTATTTTTCGATATTTTCAAAGTAATCGGCTATCCAATCGACGATAGAATGGGATTGTTTCCGGAATTCATCGATGTTCATTTTATACTCCCGGCCAGTGCTTCGATAGATAAAGGTTTCAGCGGGGGGCGAACATGGAAGGGGCCGGTTTGGTCGGGTTGTTTACCGGTGAGTAATGTTAAAATGTCATATATGATAGGTCCGCAGGTTCTGCCCTGGCAATTGCCCATTGTGACCCGCATACCGGTTTTGATGGCTTTGGGTGTTTTGTAACCGGCAGCGATGCCTTTTTTGATTTCGCCGATAGTGATATCTTCGCACCGGCACACGATAGTATCGTCCGGGATGTCGAGCAGTGCGTTGTGGGGGATATTGTAGAGGGAGTTGAAGTAGTGGACGAATTGCATGTGGTGTTTTCGTTCTTTGGTCAGTTTGGCCATTTGAGAATAGTATTGCGTGGAGGGTATTTTTTCGAATTTCTTGAGGATGTTGACGGCAGCGATTTTTCCTTCATTGATGGATTTGAGTCCGCCGCCGATACCGGTGATTTCCCCGGCAGCGAAAACATTGGGAACCGTAGTTTCCAGGGAATCATTAACTTTAACGGTCCATCCGCCTTTGGAGCCGGAGTATTCCAACTCGCACCCGGCCAATTGCGGCGCTTCGATATTGGGAACAAACCCATAACCCACAGCCAGTGCACCGGTTTTAATTATTTTCTCGGTTCCCTGGATCAGTTTGCCGGTGGAGTCGACTTTCCCGATGACGACTTCTTCCAATTCTCCGTTTCCCCTGGCTTCAACGACTTTATGCCTGTATTTAACCGGTACACCGGATAGGTATATTTTTGAAAGATATTTTCCACCTTCCGCCACCTTGGAAAATTGGTGGAGTAAAGTGGGAACCATCCGGATTTTATCCATCATCCCGGACTGTTCCAGTACCGAGATGACCTTGCCTTTATTTTTAAGGATTTCGTAGGCCGCGGAAAAAAGGAAAAGGCCGGAGCCTGCTACCATGATGCGGTGGGCAGGGAGAATGCCGGAGCTTTTCATTAAAACCTGGGCCATACCGGTGGAGATAACGCCGGGCAGCGTCCAGCCTTTGAAAGGGAGGAATCTTTCCCTGGCCCCGGAAGCAAACAAGATGACATCGCAGGTAATATCCAGGATTTCTTTGCGTTCCGATTCCAGCAGTAAGCGGTTATTGGGATAGATGCCCATGAGGCAGGTCCGGTTCATGATGGTCATTTTTTTTTGTTTTGCACTTTCGACGAACCGGAGCCCGATTTTTTTTACATAATCCGGGTGATATACTTCATAGTCTCCGAGTTTGTCGGGGATTTTTCTCAGTAATTGTCCGCCGATATGCAGGTTTTCATCCACGACCAGGACGCTGAGGCCGCTGTCGGGTAATAAATTTGCTGCAACGATGCCGGAGAAGCCGCTTCCGATGATCACAACATTGTATTTTGATTGAGTTTGGTTATCCATTGAGTTCCACCACCATATTTTCCTGGACTTCGGTCATGCATGACCGGGTATTGGGTTCGCCGTTGACAGTAACCATGCATTCGAAGCAAACGCCCATACCGCACAAGGCACTTCGGGGCTCTTTTTTCAGCGGGCTTATCTTGGTTTCCCGGTAACCCCCGGCGATTAATGCTGCTAATAGTGTCTCGCCTTTGTAAGCGGATACGGTTTCACCATTGACTGTGAATTGAATAGGTACTTTTCGATGGATATTGCCGATTCGTAAATTTTCCATGATTTTTCCTCGCATAAAATGGTTATATCTAAAATTACATCGAATAGCGGATTTTGTCAAGGGGGTATTCGCATCCGGGTTCACCACCGGTTTTGTCGGAACCTTTTTATAAAAAGGTTCCGACACCTCCCAAAATTTTATTTAAAATATATAATCAAAAGCTTTTGGAAGTCCAGAAACCTTTTCTCGAAAAGGTTTCTGGTGGTCGAAAACAAATTAGACAGTGGATTTGGTTTTTTTTTTCAAGTTGACATCGCACAAAAAATATTTTAATATAATGTAATAAAATATAATAAAACAAGGAGTAAGAAAAATGGGAGACTATAGACAAGCCAATTGGAGTGGGATTTTCTATTCTTTTCTGGCCGGCGCTGCCGTCGGTGCGACACTGGGACTTCTTTTTGCCCCTGTTTCAGGAAAAGAAGCACGTGAAGCCATTGCAAACCAATTCGATGAACTGAAAGAAAAACTAAAAAAATTGGAAGAAAAAATAAGAAAAGGAAAATCTTCCGACGACGAATTATAAACGTAATTTAAATATAAATTACCTTTCTCGTTTATATAGCCTGCCTTTGTGAATTCGGTTTAAGATTAACCCGGGTTCGCTGCCGGTTTGTCAGCCATTACGGACGGGCAGGTTCGGCCACCTTTATCTTTTAAATCTTTGGCTATAAAATGCTGCAATGAAATACTTGACCCCGTAATGCGCATGGAGGAATATGATGAATCAATTCGTCGATTTTATCGGTATTGAAGATTTATTGTCCGACGAAGAAAAAATGGTTTGTCAAACCATCAACGACTTCGTTTCCGACCGGGTCAAACCCATTATTCCCGATTATTACGAGCGTGGAGAGTTTCCATTTTTTCTTGTGAAAGAAATGGGCGACCTGGGGCTCTTCGGTTCCACTATTTCGGAATACGGCGGTGCCGGCATTTCCAATGTGGCCTACGGTTTAATGATGCAAGAGTTGGAACGCGGCGACAGCGGGTTTAGGAGTTTCGCTTCGGTCCAGAGTTCTCTCGTCATTTACCCGATTTACACGTTCGGATCGGATGAGCAAAAGCAAAAATTTCTCCCCGGCCTCATGAAAGGAGAGAAAATCGGGTGTTTCGGTCTAACTGAAGCGGATTTTGGTTCTAACCCCGGCGGGATGCTGACCCATGCCGTTAAAAAAGGGGATAATTGGATTTTAAACGGTTCCAAAATGTGGATAACCAACGGGTCCATCGCGGATGTTGCCGTTGTATGGGCCAGGACCGGCGACGGGATCCGGGGTTTCCTGGTGGAGAAAGGGATGAAAGGTTTCTCTACTGCCGATATCAAGCATAAAGCCAGCCTTCGGGCTTCGATTACTTCCGAATTGATCTTCGAAGATGTTGTTCTTGATGAACGTCACCGTTTGCCCAATGCTGTCGGGTTGAAATCTCCCCTCAAATGCTTAGCCCAGGCCCGGTACGGTATCGGGTGGGGCGCCATCGGTGCGGCCATGGATTGTTATCTTACCGCCGTGGATTATGCCAAAACCCGGGTCCAATTCGATGTTCCCATCGCCTCTTTCCAATTGGTCCAGCAAAAATTGGCCAATATGCTGACGGAAATTACCAAAGCCCAACTGCTGGCTCTTCAGACCGGACGGTTAAAAGACCGGGGGAAAAGTACTTTTACTCACATTTCCATGTTGAAACGCAATAACGTAGATATCGCTTTGAATATTGCGCGGGATGCCCGGGATATCCTGGGTGCCAACGGGATATCTTTGGAATACCCCGTAATCCGTCACATGTGCAACCTCGAATCCGTTAAAACCTACGAAGGCACGCATGATATCCATACGCTGATCCTCGGCGAATATATTACCGGTATCGGTGCTTTCCGGGCCCCGGTTTTATTGTAGAACCGTACGGATCGTGCGATGTTTAGGGGAGTGCCTGACTCCGTTAGCGTTTCGTCGATTTTTTTTCCAACGCTTTTGTCAGAGTGTGGCACGGGTACCCCCGTGCCATAATAAATCCACACAGTGTGGCTAGCGGGTCGACCATTTCCGGGTGGTTACGGTTATCGCTGCAATGGTGTAAATCCATACCATGAATAAGCTGCTGAAAATAGAGAATCCAAGGATATATGGAAAGTCGCGGGTTCCTTCGATCCGGATATAATAGAGCATGTAAAAGAACCCGAATATAATTGTATAAGCAACAGTACGGAATAAATACTCACCGTCTACGAAACCGGAAAAAAGGAAATAATAGAACATCACCACGTGCAAGAGGACGATAATGGTATTGGAAAAGAATTCGATAAAAGGCAGCGTGTGATTACCCCGGCGATTTTCATTAAATACGATACGGGAGAAAATGATACTTTCCCTGATATTGCTTCGTGCCCATCGGGTAAGCATCTTCAATACTTTTTTCAATTTATCCGGGACCATGGTAAAGGCGATGGCCGTGCGTTGGTAAGCTGTTCCCAAACCCAGGTTTAAAATATGGTTGGCCAGGCTGCGATCTTCGCCAAACGTGCAAGGACGATGAAGGAAAGTTTGGTTCAACCAGTGATCCATAATCTGCTCCAAAGCCGTACTCCGGTAAGCAGAAAATGCGCCCGATGTACAATTTACTGTCGAGAATGTCGATTGGATCGCACGAGTGAAATCGAAAGCCATAGCGAAATTGGATTTCAACATCTTGGTATACATGTTGGTATCATGGTTCCATATCCGGATCCGGCCCGTCACTGCTCCCAATTTCTGGTTTAAAATCAAGGGGGTCAATACTTCTCTCAACGCAGAGGGGTCCAACCGGGTATCGGAATCCACGGTGATGATGTAGGGAGATTTATTTTTCTTAAAACTCTGGTAAATCCCCTGGCGTTTACCTTTATTCTTATCAAACCGAATCACCTCGACGATATCGGGGAATTCCTCTTTAGCTTTCATCATATACTCATAGGTGTCGTCTTTGGAACCGTCATCGACAGCGATTATTTTCAATAAACCTTCCGGGTAATCGCATTGAACAACGGAACAAATTGTTTTATATACGGTATCGCCTTCATTGTAAGCCGGGACGATCACCGTTACTTCCGGCCACGTCTCCACTTTCTCGGAATTATAAGGGCGGTATCTGAACCAAAGAATTGTCCTGAAAACCAGGGTTGCTACAAACATAAAACTATTGAAAATAAAAAGAAACCGGAAAAACGGGCTCTCTGTTTTTAACATCCGTCCAAAATCCCAGCTAAATAATATTCCTTTGTCCATTGAAACAAAAATAATAATAATCCCGGAAAGTACCAATAAAAATTTGACTACCGGTTCCCACATTTCCCATGTGAAAAATTTACGCGTTTTAAATACCAGGACTCCTGGTTCGGGTCCCATGGAAGTTTCTATTTGAGACATTGATCCTCCTCTCTTCGTTTCTCAGAAACGCAGCGTTCTTTTCGATTTTGTATTTGTAATTGAAATGATGATGGATTTTTCATTGTAAATATCCATTGGTTTTTAATTTTTCGATCTCACTCCTGCCTGTGGTTAATTCAGCCAGGTGTATATTCTTTAACGACTCATTCATCCAATTGAAAGTACGTTGGAAGAAGAGATAATCTTTAATGGAATAGCGCATCAAGACATCAGCGGCGATTTCATCCGTCCTAACGTAGGATTGGGAAAGTTGTAAATTGTACAACTCTTTGGAAGGGTTCCCGGTGCCGGATTTTTTAAAAATACATTGGTAAGGCCACGTGATCACCGATAATTTATCCGCATTGGCCGAGGAGTCAAAAACGCAAGACAGGACCGGGGTGATTTTTTGGCTTTTTCCATCGATATATTTAATCCAGCTCTTTTGGCTTGAAAAACCGGGAGCCTGTATCCCCATATATTCCAGGATAGTGGGTGCTATCCCGGTAAGGGAAACGGGAATTGAAACCCGTCGGGGCGAAACGCCCGGTAAATAAACCAACATCGGGACTTCGATGAATTGCCGGTTGAGATATCGAACATGACCGAAATAGCGCTCTCGCTCCCCCAAACCTTCACCGTGATCCGCAGTAATTGCCACAATGGTTTTATCCAATAATTCCTCTTTTTCCAGTTCAACTAAAAATTTCCCGATCCACTGGTCCATGTATTCAACTTCTTTACGATAGTACCGAATAGCGGCTTCCATCGTGACCAGCGGGATGATCTGCCCTATCCGCATCACTCCCGGCTTGCTGCATCTAACCTGGACGGTTCCTTCCGAACCGGTCATGACATGGGAACCCCCGTAATACGCCTCGGAATAGGCAATATTCTTAAAGGTCGTGCGGCAATTTCGTGTGAAAGTTAACCACCGCAAGGCAAACCCGGAGAAATCGCTCTCATAATTCCCAAGTTTAAATTTAATTTCGTGGATACCGGGTGCCAGGGGGAATTTTTTTCTTAAGATCGCCCCGAGATGGGCGTTTAATTCTTGAACTACCGTTCCGTCTATGATGATCTGAAATTTCCCCTGGACATTGGGGGGAGCATAGGGAGTATGGGGATCAGAGTAATGAAGAAAAAGAAAAAATGGCGATCGTTTGATTTTTTTGAGGGTCTTTAATCCAAGTTTAGTTATGGTTTCGGCGGGTAAGAAAAAAGTCTCCGACGAAGTCGTCCTTTCGTGGAAATCCGTAAAGCCCCGGGCAAAACCTGTTTTACTTGCCAGGGTTCCCAGGGAAACGAAAGCGGCGGTATAATATCCTTTTTCTTTCAACACTTCGGAGAGGAGTTTGAAGCGGCCGTCGAAAATGTATTGGTTTGACAGGACGCCTAACTCATGGGGGTAATGGGATGTAAACATGGAGAGGTGGGATGGCAGTGTTTCCGGTAGGGTGCAATAAGCCTGTTGGAAGACGATGGATTTGCCGGCAAAACGTTTTAATGCCGGCGTAAAAGCCCGTGCGCAACTCTTAAAACCTGTATCGATGTGATCTGCCCGCGTGGTGTCCATGGTAATTAACACCACATTGTAGTCGACCTTTTTTTGTGCGCGGGAGCATCCCTCTCCAATAAACAGCAGCAAGGCACACAAAAGAATAATCATCCACTCGATGGATTTTTTATTATACATTCTCATTATAACCAGGTTTTAAGCATAGAACTTTCGTACCGGTATATAGTATAAGGGATGAATATTAAAGGAAGATTAATTTAAACTTAAAAAATTTTAATATTAAAAGGCGTTTTGAAAGTGGTTTTGAGGAAAGATGACCTGGACAGTGGTGCCGATGTTTAAATGGCTGTCGACTTTGATATCTGCCTGGTGAATTTCCGCGATTTTTTTAACGATGGAGAGACCCAGGCCGGAGCCCTGGATATTGGATGATCGAGCGCTGTCTACCCTGTAGAATCGATCGAAAATAAAGGGCAAAGAATTTTGAGGTATCCCGATCCCCGTATCCCGGAGTGTCATGATCGCTTTACCCGGGGTATTTTCGAGGAATAATTCGATTTTCCCGTTGTTGGGAGTGTATTTAATGGCGTTATCCAGTAGATTGGTTACCATGCGGTTTAATAATATACTATCACCCATGATGGGTGTAGGTTCCATTTCGCCGATGACCAGGGCGATGTTTTTTTCGCGAGCCAGCAGCCCCATTTTTTCATAGACTTCCAGCAATATTTCATCCAGTTGGATAGGCAGGAGGAGGGAGCTTTCGTCCCGGACATCGATGAGGGAGAGCATCATGAGGTTATCGATGACGCGTTCCATTTTTTGGGCTTCTTCCCAGACGCTGTGGAGTATTTTTTTATATTCGTCGATGTCCCTGTCTTTCCGCAGTGTGATCTCCACTTCGCCGCGGATTACGGTTAAAGGGGTTTTAAGGTCATGGGAGGCGTCGCTGGAAAATTGTTTGATGTGTTTCACCGATTTTTCCAGCCTGGAGATCATCTGGTTAAAGGTGGTGATTAACAATCCGATTTCGTCTCGTCTATTTTTCGAATCGATGCGGAGGCTGAGGTCTTCGGCGGTGATTTGCCGGGCGGTTTGAACCACCATCCGGACCGGTCGAAGGGCCCGGGAGAGGATAAAGTACCCGCCCTGGACAGAGATAAACAGCAGGATAGGTCCTGAAATCATAAGGATGTACAGGAAATTTTTCAAAGTATGGATGATTTTCAGCAATGAAGAGCCGACCTGGATGAGGTAAGCCCTGTCCCGGCCTTTTTGAACGGGGTAGAGGAGAAGGCGCATCGGGTGGGCGGAGGGGCTGTCTAAGTTGATATCCAGGAATTGGGGTTTCCGGGGTAAATGATAGGCAATGCTTTCCCACAATACTTTCAGGGGGAAATTATCGGATAAGAAGCCGGACCTGGCGATTAATTGGGGGTTTTCCTCCCGTCGAACCGGGATTTCCACCAATTGGATGAACAGCCGGTTTACCAGGAAACCCCGTTCGACGCCGCTGATATATTCGCGCCATTTTTTTTGGGGGGCCCTGGAAATAATTTTTTCGACTTCTTCTGCGGCGGTAGTTAATGTGTTGTTGATATTATCGTTCAAACTGACTTTAAAGCTGTGGTAAAGGATCAAATCGGAACCGATGAAGATAAAACCCATCACAAGGGCGTACCATAAGGTCAACCGGAGTCGGATCGATCTAAACAGTGGGGTTTTCATCGATTTTATATCCTGCGCCCCGGATGGTGTGAATGTATTTCTCGACAAATCCTTTGTCGACTTTTTCCCGGAGGTGGTTGATATAGACGTTTACGACGTTGCTCAAGCCTTCGTAGTCCATATCCCAGATATGCTCGATAATCATGGATTGAGTGATAATTCGGCCCTTATTTCGCATTAAGTATTCCAGCAGGGCATATTCTTTTCCCGTGAGTGTAATCATTTTCCCCCCGCGTGTGATTTTTCGAGCGATGGGGTCCAGTTCTAGGTCACCTACTTTTAATTTTTGGGTCTTATAGTCCTGGGTGCGGCGGAGGAGGGCTTGAATGCGGGCCAGGAGTTCTTCAAATGCGAAAGGTTTGGTCAGGTAGTCGTCCGCTCCTTCATGGAGTCCTTTGACTTTGTCTTCCAATTGGGCTTTCGCTGTCAGTATCAGGATGGGGGTGACTACGGCGGATTGGCGGATTTCCCGGCAAACCATATAGCCGTTCTTTTTGGGGAGCATGACGTCCAGGATGATGAGATCGTATTTATTGACCTGGGTATAATATAAGGCGTCTTCGCCGTCATGACAAACATCGACAGCGTAATGTTCCTCTTGAAGGCCTTTTTTTAAAAAGCCTGCAACCTTCAGGTCGTCTTCAGCAATTAAAATTCGCATCGTTCTCCTCTATAAAGGAAATTATTCGCAGTCTTTAATATAAACGTTGTTTTAATAAAAGTCAACCACACGGCGTGCGGTTTTATTGTAGAACCGTGAAATCGTGTGATGTTCGGGGTAATGTTCGACTCCTTTGATATAGTATTCCTTTCGATTATTTTAAAATTTTTTTTGACTGTCCCCTTTTTTCCCGTAGCGGCTCACCATTAAAAAACCGCCGGATGGCACGGCGACTCCATGCCATAATAAAACCCCACCGCGTGGGGCCCACCTAACTCAAAAGAGGAAAGAGAAAGGCGGGCCACTCAAAAAAACTCTTTTTCAACTTATTCTAACATCTTTTCAAACACTTCTTTCATTTGATTTTCAACTTTTTTAACATCTTTTCAAACACTTCTTTCATTTGTTTTTTCAACTTATCCCGGCATTTTTTCAAACACTTCTTTCATTTGTTTTGTATAAACTCGAAATGCGGATCGCCCTTTTTCGGTCATCTTCAAAATCGTCAAGGGCCTCTTACCTTTAAAAGTCTTTTCAACTTCGATATACCCTGCATTTTCTAGCTTACCCAGATGCGACGACAGGTTACCCTGCGTCATGTCCATCCGGTTCAGCAGGAAAGTAAAATCCGCACTCTCTACTACATACAACTGCGCCATTAAGTTGAACCGGGCCGGCTCATGGATGGCCCGGTCGACATCCGGACTGATACTCAACACCGTCAAATCATCCTTTTCATGGCGATTGCTTTCGTTTACATTCATCGATGCACTTCCTCCAGTTTCTCCACTTTTCCCAGGGGATGTTGTTTTAAAAAACGGACCATCAAAAACACCCCGGGTATCACGATCAAACTCCCAACAAGGGAGAACTTAACCGTATTCGGAAACCACATCGAAGTAGGCGTTAAACCGACGGCATAAAGAAACCCGATGTAATACAACCGGTTCAAATCCAAAAGCGAAGCGATTACACTAAAAACACCAAAGATGAACAGAAAATTTAATACTCTGCCACCATATGACTTCACCCAATCGATCCAACCCGGCAATTGAACATGACTTCCTTCCATCACCGCGAAAAACACACCGACAAGGACCAAAGAGGCCATCACGATTACGGCTTTAACTATTTTCAACTTCCGCTCCGCGTTAACCTTTATATAACCCATTCGCGGTAATGTAAGAAAATATTTTCCCACCACCCATACCGCTACCGCCGGAGCCATCAGCCATATCAAGCGATTATCGTTATTGTCGCCGATGTATGCATTGACGGCACACGCCAACATGATAAGACCCAAAAAAATATCGAGAATCCCATCCTGGAAGAAAGAGATGAAGGTTTTCTTCTCGATAGTCTTTAAAAGATGATCAATTTTTGTTTGTTCTGTCATTGTCAACCTCCTATTCGATTTTCAATGTTTATTAAATTCGTTTGCGTTTTATTTTAGTTTGTATTGCAAACTACATTATATTATATACAAGTTTGCCGCGTTGTCAACTTTTTTTTTAAATTTTTTTTCAACTTGAAAAAATTTCCTCGATTCTTCGACTATTAGCGGATAAAATGGCAATAGTAGATAATCGTGGTATACGAAGTAATCGGTGAGGAGTGTTAAAATGGCAATTCACGGTGAATTTTGAACAATGAAAAGTATTTTCTCTTCTATTATTTTATTGTATAATAACACTATAAAAAATATTAAATCCCTGTTATACCGAAAGCGAGGTAAAAATGAGCATCGAGGTAAAAGTCGTTGAAACCAGGAAAGACTTGAAGCAGTTTGTCAAAATGCCATTCGCGTTGTACAAGGGTCACCCGTTGTGGGTTCCCCAATTGATTCGAGATGAAATCGAGACATTTACACCAGGGAAAAATCCTGCGTACGAATACGCTGAAACCAAGCTTTTTATCGCCTTTAAGGACGGTAAGCCCGTAGGTCGAATCGCCGGTATACTGAACCACGCCGCCAATAAGAAGTACAATGCAAAAAACTTGCGGTTCGGATGGTTTGATACCATCGACAACTATGACGTGGCATCAGCATTATTCCACGCAGCCGAACAATGGGGGAAAGAAAAAGGTATGGAAACCCTTACCGGCCCACACGGTTTTACCGACCTGGACCCGGAGGGCATGTTAGTGGAAGGATTCGATCAACTCCCGACTATCTCGGTCTATTATAATTATCCGTATTACCCTGAGTTTACAACCAAATACGGTTTTGAAAAAGAAGTGGATTACGTCGAATTCAAATCCCTTCCACCCCACGAAACGGGCATCCCGCAAAAACTCCTTAACCTGGGTGAACGGATCAGGGAACGCAGCGGTTTGCAGGTTTACAAGTTTAAAAGCCGGCGAGATGTCATGAAACGATCCGAGATTATTTTTCGTTTACTCGATTCCGCTTTCGAAGAAATCTACGGCTCGGTTCCCCTCAACGAACAGCAGATTCGTTATTATGTTAAAAAGTATATGCCCTTTGTCAACAAGGAATTAATCATGCTGGCACTCGATCAAAAAGGCGAAGCCGTGGGTTTTATGATCACATTGCCTAGCTTATCCCGCGCCTTCCAAAAAGCCAAAGGAAGACTCTTTCCCTTTGGATGGTTCCACATTTTACGTGCTTTAAACCGCTTTGAAATCTTGGATTTCTACCTGGCCGGTATAAAAAAAGAGTACCGGGGCCAGGGAGTCGATTTACTCATGGTCCTGGAAATCGTTAAAGCCGCTTTAAGAAAAGGTGTTGTGCATGCGGAATCCAACCCGGAACTGGAAGACAATAAAAAAGTCCAGGCTCAATGGAAATACTTCAACCCGACCCAGCACAAACGCCGCCGCATATTTCGTAAAAAAATCGATTAAACCCAAAAAATGCCGCGACTGACCCTTCGAGAAAAAATCGGTCAACTCTTTATGATCGGTTTTCCAGGGACCCAGCTCCCCGCTCATATCGAATCCTTCATTCATACTAACAATATCGGGTTTGTTATTCTTTTTTCCCGCAATATCGAATCGTTTTCACAGGTCCAACAATTAACTCAAACCCTTCATTCTTTGGGGAAAATCCACCCCTTGATTTATACGGACCAGGAGGGAGGACCTATTGTGCGATTCGGGGAAATGGCAGCCACAGTGGTCTCCGCTATGGGCCTTACAGCAACTGGAAACCCTGAAAACGCCGAAACAGCCGGACGCTTAATCGGACAGGATATGCGGTTGTGCGGTATAGACGGCGTTTTTGCACCGGTCCTGGATGTCAACGTCGAAGCCCACAACCCCGTTATCGGGATTCGCTCCTTCTCCGACCTACCCGATACCGTATTCCAATACGCGGAAAAATTCGTAAAAGGACTAAACTCGGCCGGAGTCCTGGCCTGCGGCAAACACTTCCCCGGTCACGGGGGCGCCGCAGCCGATTCACACCTCGAAATCCCTAAAATTCCTTTCTCCTTCGAATATTTCTTGGAATATTGCTGCCTTACCTTTCAAGCCCTGGCCTACCAAAATATCGACTCCTTGATGACTGCCCATGTCCGGTTCCCCGAAATCGACAGGGAAATCGCCACGTTCTCCCCTTTCCTGGTACAATATTTACTTCGCAAACAGTTCGGTTACAAAGGCGTCGTGTTTACAGATTGCCTGGAAATGAAAGCAGTAAAAGACCGTTTTTCTTCAAGGGAAATCGTAAAGAAAGCCATGAAAGCCGGGATCGATGTTTTCTCCCCCAGCCATACGCTGGATTTCCAAAAAGAATTACTGGAAAACCTGGTATCGTTGGTGGAAAAAGGAACCATCCCGGGATCACGCATCGATGAATCGGTGGAACGGATCATGAAACTCAAAAAATCAGCCGCGAAACTGGGGAAAATTGTTCCGCAGCCTTCCGGCAGATGGCGATCCGGCCTGGAAACGGAAAAAGCGATTGCCAACAGCTCCGTTACGCTCTTGAGAAACCACCGCCTTGTGTTGCCGCTTAAAAAAAGTTCCAAAACATTGGTCATCGAATGGGCAAAACGCATCGGCGGCCCTTCCGTCGTCGACCAGGTGGGCTCCTTCGTGGAAGAAGCTTCACACCGTTTTATTAAGAATAGCCGATACATTGCTATTAATCCCGGCGAACCGTTGAATGTCGATCTCAAAGAAATGGTCCAGGGGTTCGATTCAGTCCTGGTCTTTATATATTCCAGGACCGGCGATGCAGACCGCCGACAATCCGAGGGCGTGCGCCTTTTACACAAAATAAGGAAAGATACGGCGGTTATTTCATTGGAAAACCCCTACGAAATCATGAAATTCCCCAAAATAGACACCTACATGACCACTTATGGCTACCGTAAAATCCAGGTGGAGGCAGCGTTTAATGTTATAACCGGGGCGATTAAGCCTACCGGTAGACTGCCGGTAGAGGTTCGAAACATTTTCCCCAGGAATTTTTGTATAGAATAATTATTCCCTGTCGACCGTTACCCCACAATCCGGGTCCTCAAAAGGCTTTTCAAAAACCCCCCGCGTTTCGTCATCGATAGTTTCGATAAAACTCACAAGGAATATTCCAGTTAAACCCAGTTGCTTGCCGTAATATCACCGGGATGGTTATGAAGTTTGGGTCGATTTTTTGCCATTTCGGCTTGTAATATAGTTGTTTTCGAGCGAAAAATCGGGAGTGTATACTATTTTGTGTAAATTTTTGGGCGCATCCTTTCTGCCATCTGCAATCGGATTCGGAAGACGTGCAATCGCATTCGGAAGACGTGCAATCGGATTCGGAAGACCTGCAATCGGATTCGGAAGACGTGCAATCGCATTCGGAAGACGTGCAATCGGATTCGGAAGACCTGCAATCGGATTCGGAAGACGTGCAATCGGATTCGGAAGACGTGCAATCGCATTCGGAAGGCGTGCAATCGCATTCGGAAGACGTGCAATCGCATTCGGAAGACGTGCAATCGCATTCGGAAGACGTGCAATCGCATTCGGAAGACG
>Ga0105104_10000461_pt1 | contig 31406 bp, 20 predicted proteins | sample PPLLaktember2015_3_FD_87034 | JGI IMG/M metagenome (GOLD analysis project Ga0105104, IMG submission 87034) | Freshwater sediment microbial communities from Prairie Pothole Lake near Jamestown, North Dakota, USA - PPLs Lake P7 Core (6) Depth... | ecosystem: Environmental > Aquatic > Freshwater >...
ATGATGGCATTCACCGCGCTTCTCCGAAAGGATCTCTTCGCGCTGGGCGTTCGCCCCGGCGGGCTGTTGCTTGTCCACAGTTCATTCCGTTCATTTAGGGATTTACTTCCGGCTGGCATCCCCCTCTCCCGGCGCCTGTCCCGAACGGCGTCGGGGGATCAGCCGGGAGAGGGGGAACGAGGGGGTGAGAACGGGCCGGAGTTGGTGATCCGTGGATTATTGGATGTGCTTGGTCCGGAGGGTTCCCTCCTCATGCCGGCCCTGACCTGGGAGCGGGTGACGCCCGAGAACCCGGTCTTCGACCTCCGCAATACGCCCTCCAATGTCGGGGTCATCCCTGAAACCTTCCGGACCCGTCCGGGCACGCTGCGCAGCCTGCACCCGACCCATTCGGTGTGCGCCGCCGGGCTGCTGGCCGCGGAGCTGGTCAAGGCGCACGCGGCCGACAGCACCCCCTGCGGTCCGCATTCGCCCTTCCGGGCGGTCGCGGAACGCGGCGGGCAGATCCTGTTTCTCGGGTGCGGCCTCGAGGCGAATACGGCCATGCATGCGGTCGAGGAAATCGTCGTGCCGCCGTATCTTTTCGACCCGCCGGTCGAGTACCGGCTGATCCTCGCCGACGGGTCGGAGCGGAGAAAGATTTATGCTCCCCATAATTTCCGGGGCTGGCGCCAGCGCTACGACCGCGCGGCGGAGATCCTGCGCCCTCCGGATCTGATTCGCGCAAGCGTTGCCGGCGCCGTATCGATCCTGCTCGACGCGGCCGCGCTGTGGGCTGCGGCCCTGGCCGCGCTGAGAACCGATCCTCTGTTCTTCGTAGAGAGAATGTCCGATTCGCAAGACGGGGAATAATTGACAGGATTTACAGGATGATCCGGCTTCATCAACTAAGGGAGAATGGTCCCATGGACGGCAATCCGAAAAAGAATTCCATCTATGTTGAAATCGGGACCAAACGGGTATTTGCCGGCGCGTTGGATTGGCCCGGCTGGTGCCGTTCGGGGAAGGATGAGGAAACGGCCGTTCGCGCGTTGTTCGAATACCGTCTGCGCTATGAACGCGCGCTGAAGGGTGCCGATGTGGATTTTCATCCGCCGGAAGAAGCCGGCAATTTTATAATTGTCGAGCGATTGAAAGGGGATGCGACCACGGATTTCGGATCACCGGGGAAAGCGCCCACGCTGGATTCGCAAACGATGGGGAAACCTGAGCTTGAGCGCTCCTCGGCGATCCTGAAAGCCTGCTGGCGCGAATTCGACCGGCAGGTAAAATCCGCGGCCGGCCGGGAATTGCGCAAAGGCCCGCGCGGCGGCGGCCGGGAATTAATCGAGATCATCCGCCATGTGTTGGAGGGGGATGGGGCCTATCTCGGACGGATCGGTTGGGCATATACGCAGGATGAAGATGCCGATCCTGGTGTGGAGCTGCGCCGTATGCGCGCGGCCATGCTCGACGGCCTGGCCGCGTCCGCGGCGGGCAAGCTCCCGGCCAAAGGTCCGCGCGGCGGATTGCGCTGGACGGCGCGCTACTTCGTCCGGCGCGCCGCCTGGCATGCGCTGGATCACGCCTGGGAGATCGAAGACCGGGCCTGACAAGGTTGGAGGGATACTTTTCCATATTGGGTGTCAATATTGCCACTGCCCCGTAACAACTCGGAAACGGGATTTTATCTACAATAATGGGAGTTATCTCTTCCGGCCGGAGGCCTCATGAAAAAACAACATTCCTTCGCGATGAAATGGATCATCCCGTGCGTGCTTATGGCGCTGGCGGGTTGCGCCCCGGCCGGGCAAACTGCCGCCGCTACCGGCGGTGGCGCCGCACCCGATGTGGCGACCTGGACCCCGCTTGCGACGAACACCCTAACACCTGAGCCGATGTCCACACCAACCACCACCTCCACCCTCTCGCCCACCCCGAGTTTTACCGCAACGGCGATTGCCGCCGGCAGGCGTCATACCTGCGTCATCACCGATCGCAGAACGGTTAAATGCTGGGGGGACAACGAGGACGGCCAGCTCGGCGACGGGACGACGACTCAAAAATCCATCCCCGCGGATGTCCCCGGTCTGGCGGATGTGGCGGACCTGGCCGCCGGATACAACCACACCTGCGCGCGGACGGGCGGCGGCGACGTGTACTGCTGGGGGAATAACGCCTTCGGCGAGCTGGGCGATGAAACGCAAACCAGCCGCACTACACCCGTGAAAGTATCCCTGCCGTTTTCGGCCACGCTGGTCTCCGCGGGTACGATGCACTCCTGCGCGACCGATGGCGCCGAAATCTATTGCTGGGGGATTGTGGATTTCCAGCAGAAGGACGGAGAGGAGGTAATGGGAATCTCCCTGCGGCCGTACTGGATCTCCCGCGAAGCTTTTCCCTCCACTTCGACGATCACGGCGATCGGATCCGGCGTGACTCACGATTGTGTCCTGACCAGCACGGGGGATGTGTATTGCTGGGGCCGGAACGATCTGGGTCAGTTGGGACAGGGGGTGTTCTTCTTTTCCAGCAATGTTTCCTCGCGGGTCTACGGAATGCACGGCATGGCGGAAAGCCTGGCGGTGGGTGGATACCACACCTGCGTCATGCTGACCGACAACTCGGTTGAGTGCTGGGGGTACAACAAGTACGGCCAGTTGGGGAATTTGATCAGCGGCGAGATGGAACTCCCCACGCCGGTGGCGGGGATTGGATCCGTGACCGGACTTTCGGCGGGAACCTATCACACCTGCGCGATCATCTCCGGCGGAGGCGCAAAGTGCTGGGGGGATAACCGCTACCGCCAGGTGGACGAACAAAAAACGGAGCGCGGACAGATCGCGGATATCCCCGGTAAATTCCGGTCGATCGCGGCCGGCGGTTCCCATACCTGCGCGTTGATGGAAAGCGGCGGGGTGATGTGCTGGGGCAACGACAAGTACGGCCAGCTGGGCGGCAGCGGGATTGCTCCCACCCCCGAGCCGACCCAGCCGGCTCCCGGCGAAACCGAATCAGCCACCAATACGCCGCTCCCGACGGAGGGATCCACCGGCCGCGCCGCTTCAATCGCCGCCGGCCGCAACCACTCCTGCGCCGTCACCACGGCGGGGGGCGTGCGCTGCTGGGGCAGGAACGAACACGGCGAGCTTGGGAATGGAACGTTTATCGACAGCGGCGCTCCGGTGAACGTATCCGGGTTAAGCTCCGGGGTGGAGGCAGTCGTCGCCGGCTGGGGGCACACCTGCGCCCTCACCAAAACCGGCGGTGTGAAGTGCTGGGGGTATAACAAGAACGGCGAACTGGGCAACGGTGCCAACCAAAATCTCAACCGGCCGGTGGACGTGCGCGGGTTGACCGGCGGCGTCACAGCCCTTGAGGCCGCCGACGATCACACCTGTGCGATCCTGGCCACGGGCGCGGTGAAATGCTGGGGGTATAACATGTACGGCCAGCTGGGCGACGGAACACCTGAAAACCGCAACATCCCGGTGGAGGTCGCCGGTCTTTCCGGCCCGATCACCGCTCTCGCCGCGGGCTGGGGCCACACCTGTGCGCTCTCCGCCGCGGGCGGCGTGAAGTGCTGGGGGAACAACGAATACGGCCAGTTGGGAGTTGAATCCAAGAAGGAAACCATCCAGACGCCGGTCATCGTCAGCGGTTTGGCCTCCGGCGTGACCGCGATCGCTTCCGAAGGCGGGCATGCCTGCGCGTTGACGGATAAGGGCCTGGTGATGTGCTGGGGAAACAATAAATACGGACAGCTCGGCGACGGGACGGCCGAAGTCCGGAAACTCCCGATCGTCGTCGCCGGATTGACTCTCAAGCCGGTGGCGATCGGCGCGGGGTGGAACCACACCTGTGTCGTGGATAAATCCGGAAACATGGCCTGCTGGGGATGGAACTACTACGGCCAGCTGGGAAACGGAATCCGCACCACCAGCACCACTCCGGTGCGCGCCGGCGAGCTGATGACCGGCGTAAACCGGCTCGCGCTCGGCTGGGGGCATATGTGCGTGATCACCGAAACCGGCGGCGCCCAGTGCTGGGGGCTGAACGAGTTCGGGCAGATCGGCGATGGGACGATCGAGAACTCCTACCTGCCGGTGGATGTGCTCGGCCTGTTGGGGGGATGAACTTCAAAAACCGGTGAACACCGCACCAAATATATTAACTGGGTGTTGAAAAAGGAATTTACAAGTGTCATTGCGAGCGACCGGAGGGAGTGAAGCAATGTCCCGCCTCGGTAAAAGATTGCTTCGTCACTTCGCTCCTCGCAATGACAGCCCCTCACCCTTTTTCAACAACCTGTTAATCGGAAAATCAAAGCCGGCCGCGTGTACCGCGGCCGGCTATCTATTACCCATCGGTGGGCATGATCCGGGAAGGATAGAAGTAAGTTTTCAGCCGGCCGATGGTGGGCTTCCTGCCCTCGACCCGGAACGATCGAGCCGATCCTGGCGGCGGAGCATGGGCGGAATCCGGATTGGCAGCCGGCGGCCTGACCGGTTTCCGCCGGGCATTCTCTGCGAATAAGGTAGCGGGGATGGCCGGAGGTTCCTGCGCTCTCGGGCGTTTTAATATCAGCATTGTTTGGCGATGATATCAAGTCACCGCCTTTTTATTCCCCGGGCCAATCCGGCCCCGGCGTATCGGAATTGACACACCCCCGTAGCAATCCTGTTACGTGATTCTGTTAGAATTCCCTGTGATGGACAAAAGTGCGGTTTTTCAGCGGATTTCAAGGCTCGGATCGCGCCTGCGCGGTCTGCCCAAACGCCGCCTTTTCCTTATGCTGGCTCCGGCGGTTTTGGTTCTAATGTGCCTCGGCATGTATTCCGGGATTCGTTCCTATGCGCCCGCCGCCCCGCGTGAGACTCAAACGCCGTCGGCGACTCCATTCCAGCCGGCCACCGATACGCCCGATGCACCCCGCCGCTCCCCGACCCGCAGACTATCGGTGACAGCCGCCACCCTGGCGCCCCTCGTCACCCCGACCTCCTCCGGGATCGCGCCGCCCTGGTCGCCTTACGCCGGTCCGATCCACCCGGCCTCGACCGAGATTCCCACCCCTGCCGCCCTGATCGATCCCGGCAAGGATACGATCACCATCGCGCTGCTGGGGATCGATAAAAGCGAAACCGCCGGCGCGTACCGCACCGACGCGATCATGATCCTCCACCTCAACCGCAAGCGCAACCTGGCCGCCGTCATCTCCTTTCCGCGCGACCTGTACGTGTACATCCCCGCCTACGGAATGCAGCGCATCAACATCGCATTCGGGCAGGGGAAGGAGCTCCATTACCCCGGGGGGACCTTTGCGCTGTTTCGCGACACGATGAAATACAACTTCGGCCTGCAGATCGATCATTACGCGCTGATGAACTTCCAGGGCTTCAAGGATATGATCGAGCGGCTGGATGGGATCGATGTGCAGGTCGGCCGGACTTACACCGATTACCGGCACGGGTATGGAAACTACACCGTCGAGGCCGGGGAGCAGCACATGGATGGATCCCTGGCGCTGTGGTACGTGCGCGCACGCCAGGCCTCCAGCGATTTCGACCGCACCCGCCGCCAGCAGGAAGTGATCGTGGCCATCGCCCAGCGGCTCCTGGATCTGCGCGCCATTCCCAACCTCCCGGGTTTCTTCCGGATCTTCATGCAGTATTTTGAAAGCGACCTGACCCTCGATGACATCACCCCCTTTGTGGATATGGCCGGTTCGATTTCGCTTTCCTCGCTCCGCCGCTACCGCGTGACGATTCCGGACGGCTGCAGCAACTGGACGACGCCTGAAGGCGGGATGGTCCTGCTCCCGAAATACGGCGCGATCCATGCCATGCTCGAAGCGGCGCTGAACCCGCCGGAATGACCCTTGCGTGAAGAAATGATACGCCGGTGAAAATCCTCCCCCGTTTTTCGCACTCTGAAAAACGGGGGAGGAAAGAGGAGGGGGAGTGGATTGGAATCGATATGAAAATCACGATCAGACTGTCTTGGATTCTCCTGCTGCTTGTCCTCCTCTCCGGCTGCGGCACGCTGAAGATCGATATCGACTTGGGAGAGGTTTCGCCTGCCGCCGTTTCGACCACCCCATCCGCTGTCACCAGGACGGGCACGGCGGTTTCCACCCCGACCGCCTCTCCCACAGCCGGCGAATCCTCCGCCACTCCGGAACAGGCCGCCCCCACTCCGGAAAAAATCTTTCCCATCGCCCTGGCCGCCGGCCGGAATTTCACCTGCGCGGCGATGCACAGCGGCGGGGTTAAGTGCTGGGGCAACAACGAGCACGGGCAGCTTGGGAACGGCACAAGGGTGAATAGCAATGAACCGGTTGATGCAAGCGGATTGACCGGCGTGAAGGCGCTTGCCGCCGGTTGGGGGCATGTATGCGCGCTCACCGAGGGCGGCGCCGTGAAATGCTGGGGGTACAACGCCAACGGGGAATTGGGCGACGGCCGGACAACCGACAGCGCCACACCGGTGGATGTGACCGGGCTGGGTTCGGATGTGGAAGCCATCGACGCGGGCGACGACCACACCTGCGCGGTGATCCGCGGCGGAGGATTGCGGTGCTGGGGGATCAATACCTACGGCCAGCTGGGGGATTGGACCAAGGTTGCTCGCAGCGTTCCGGTCGACTCGCCGTGGTTCGGGGGCGGGGTGGCGGACGTGCAGGCCGGCTGGGGGCACACTTGCGTCCGCACGACCGCGGGCTGGGCGAAGTGTTGGGGCAACAACGAATACGGGCAACTGGGCTTCGGCAAGCTGACGGATATTCACCTGCCCGCCGAGGATGTGGTCAACCTCAGCGGCAAAATCCTTGATGTCACGGCGGACGGCGGCCAGACCTGCGCGCTCATCGCCGGGGGCGGCGCGTACTGCTGGGGCAATAACCGCTACGGGCAGCTGGGGGACGGCACGACCCAGAAACAGTATGCCCCGGTTGCGGTGGCGGGATTATCGACCGGCGTCAGCCTCCTCAAGACCGGATGGAATCACACCTGCGCGGTGGTCAGCGGCGGCGAGCTGCGCTGCTGGGGCTGGAATTATTTCGGCCAGCTCGGCGAGGGGACAACCCTCAACCGCTACACGCCGGCGCGCGTGCAAAACCTCACCGATGGGGTGAAGGATATTGCCCTGGGCTGGGGGCATACCTGTGTGGTGACAGACCTGGGCGCGGTGAAGTGCTGGGGCTCGAATGAATCCGGTCAGTTGGGAGACGGCACCTGGGCCGACAGCAAGGTTCCGTTGACGGTCATCGGCTTGGCGCCGGGGTTGAGCCCGACGCAAACGGCTGCCGGCTCACCGACCAACCAACCGGCGATCAGGTCGACCTCTACCCATACGCCTTCCTATACCGGAACCCACACGCCATCGCCGGCGGGTTCTCGAGCATTGGCCGTCTCCATGGGCGATGTTTTCACGTGTGCATTAATGAGCGGCGGTGTGGTGAAGTGTTGGGGGAACAACACCTATGGCGAGCTGGGCAACGGGACCACGAAGAACAGCCATTTGCCTGTAACAGTCAGGGGGCTCAGCGGCGAAATCGCAACCATCGCCGCCGGCGGCGCCCATGCCTGTGCTCTGCGGACTGATGGAACCGTGCAGTGCTGGGGAAAAAATGCATCCGGTCAATTGGGGGGAGGATTTACTTCCAACAGCAGCAATATCCCGGTGGAAGTTGAGAATATCCACGGTCCGGTCAAATCCATTGCGCTCGGAACGGATCATACTTGCGCCCTGACCGGTTCCGGTGGCGTAAAATGCTGGGGCTGGAATTACTCCGGTCAATTGGGTGACGGAACCAATAACGAGAGCAAAATTCCGGTGGATGTCGTCGGCCTCTCCGGCGGGGTGATCGCCATATCGGCGCGCTACTCCACCTCCTGTGCGTTGTTGAAGGGCGGGGCGGTGAAATGCTGGGGTTGGACGGTCGGTGACCCATCGAGCGACGGCGTCCCCACGGATAGCAATGTGCCTGTACCAATAAAGGGATTAACCTCCGGGATGGTGAGAATTTCCGTGGGCTGTACGCATGCCTGCGCTCTGACGGATAAGGGGGGCGCAAAATGCTGGTGGCGCAATATTTACGGTCAGTTGGGTATTGGTAGAACGTCGCCAAGAGAAAATCCCGTGGATGTCATCGAACCGGAGAACGACTTCCTCGATATTAAAGCCGGCGACGCTTTCACCTGTGCTCTGACCAAGGCGGGAGGCGTGAAATGCTGGGGGTCGGTCAACGAAGCCCACCTTTATGAGGCGCCCTCGTTTACCAATCAGACCCGGCCGGTGGACGTGATCGGGTTATCCGGCATTGCCGCCTTTCTGGAGGTGGGCTGGGGAAATGCATGCGTCATTTCCACCGATGGAACCGTCCGATGCTGGGGTTCCAACAGGGATGGGCAATTGGGAGACGGAACGACCGTGAACCGTTTCGCTCCGGGTGTCGTGATTGATCTTTAATGGAGTCATCCTTTTCGTGTCGGTATTTCGGGAATACTTTGGGGTGATGACCTTGAGGTGGATTATGAAAGGAAGACTCTGCCTGACCATGGGTTTGTGCCTTTTCCTGGCCGGCTGCGGCACGCTTGATATCGACATCGATTACGGATGGACGCCCGCTGGCGGAACGGATTCGACACAAGCCGTGGCATCATCCATGGCGCAACCGGATCCGCTAATTCCGACCGCTTCCCCGACCGTGACGGCGGAAGAAGGTGCCCCCACATCCACCTCAACTCCTATCGTCCCGCGGGTCCTGCATGCGGTCGCCATCTCCTCCGGCGAACGGCACACCTGCGCGCTGACGGACCAGGGCGGCGTGAATTGCTGGGGCAACAACGAACACGGCCAGCTCGGGAACGGCACGATGGTCAACAGCAACATCCCGGCGGAGGTGAAGGGGTTGGAGAACGTCACAATGGTGGCGGCGGGCTGGGCGCATACCTGCGCGCTGACCCGCTCCGGCGCGGTGATGTGCTGGGGGTACAACAAGAATGGAGAATTGGGGAACGGAAAAACCGTCGATAGCAGCGTCCCGGTCGAGGTCAGCGGTTTGTCGGCGGGTGCGGTTTCGATCGGCACGAAAGAGGATCATGTCTGCGCGGTGACCGCGGACGGGTCGGTTGCGTGCTGGGGCTACAACCAGTTCGGCCAGCTGGGCGACGGAACCCACATCAGCCGCAGCGTGCCGGTCGCGGTTCAGGGACTCTCCGGCAAGGCCGCGGCCGTGGCGGCGGGCTGGGGCCATACCTGCGTGCTCGTCTCCACGGGCGGTATTCAGTGCTGGGGCAACAACGAGTACGGCCAGCTGGGTTACGGCGAGGAGGCGTTTGAGCGGCTCACGCCGGTGATCATTCCGGGACTGCAGAGCGGCGTGATCGGGCTTAGCGCCGCCGGCGGCCAGACCTGCGCCCTCCGGACGGGCGGCGCGGCCGCATGCTGGGGGAACAACAAGTACGGCCAGCTGGGCGACGGTACCGCGGAAAAGCGCTTGAGCCCCGTCGCGGTGGAAGGCCTGGATCAGGGTGTGGCGCGCGTGACCGCGGGCTGGAATCACACCTGCGCCGTGACGGGCAACGGCGAAGTGAAATGCTGGGGATGGAATTATTACGGCCAGCTGGGCGACGAAACCAAAGCCGCCCAGAGCCGGCCGGTGAGCGTCCGCCGGCTGATGGAGGACGCGGTCGAAGTCGCCCCCGGCTGGGCGCACACCTGCGCGGTCACGGCCGCCGGCGGGGTTCGGTGCTGGGGCCGGAACGAATCCGGCCAACTCGGCGACGGCACCAACCTGGATAGCAGCGTGCCGCTGAGCATCGTCGGGCTGCGCTCGTCGCCTGCGGCGGCCGGGGCTCCGCCCAAAATAATTTCCCGGCCGCTGGCCTTGGGATGGAATCATGCCTGCGCGCTGACCGCGGGCGGCGGGGTGAAGTGCTGGGGCGATAATACGTCCGGGCAGCTGGGCGATGGGACGACGGTGCGCAGCCTTTTTTCGGTGGATGTTATTGGACTCGAGAGCGGCGTGGCCGCGGTTGCCGCCGGGATCGGTCATACCTGCGCCCTGACCGGCAACGGCGGGGTCAAGTGCTGGGGGGAAAACGGATCGGGGGAAGTGGGGGATGGCACAACGACCGACCGGTGGAAACCCGTGGATGTAACCGGCCTCGGCAGCGGCGTGCTCGCCGTCTCGGCCGGCGGCGGATTCACCTGCGCCCTGGTGATAACCGGGACCGTTAAATGCTGGGGATACAACAAGATGGGCCAATTGGGCGATGGCACGACAGAAGGCCGGCCTACTCCCGTGGATGTTTCCGCGCTGGGAGGGGGAAATCTTGATATCAGCACCGGCGCAGGGCATGCGTGCGCCATCACCGACGGCGGGGGCGTTAAATGCTGGGGCTGGAACGATACGGGCCAGTTGGGGGACGGAAAGATAGTCAACAGGGGGAAACCGGAGTATGTCGTTGGGATTACGAGCGGGATCCGCGGGATTTCGGCAGGAGCAGGTCACACCTGCGCGGTGACGATCGTGGGGGAAGTCCTCTGCTGGGGGGCAAACGGGACCGCGCAACTTGGGGATGGAACTCAGGGCGGCGCGAAGACTTTTGCCGCAGCCGTCGGCGGCCTGTTCGAGTCGGTTCTTCAGGTGAGTGCCGGCGACACCCATACCTGCGCGCTTCTCTCGCGTGGTGCGGTGAAATGCTGGGGATGGAACGGGCTCGGCCAATTGGGGGATGGAACATTTAATTACTGGAGTCTCGCCCCGGTCGACACCATCGGTTTGGACGGGAACGTCGTCGCTGTTTCCGCGGGATTGAATTTCTCCTGCGCGCTGACGGCCGCAGCCGGAGTCAAGTGCTGGGGCTGGAACGACTCCGGCCAGCTGGGCGATGGGACGACGGAACCCCGATTTGTTCCGGTCAAGGTCATCGGGATCTGATCCGGGAAAGCCAAAGAGGGCCAGCCTCCCCGCATTTATTTGGATGTTGGAGAAGGAGATCATGCGAAGACCAGCCCTGGCGGCGTTGCTTTTGCTGGCGTTCCTGGCCGGTTGCGGAACGTTTAGCGTCGATGTGGATTTGGGGAGCACCCCCTCAAGTTCAGGATTCGCGGATGCTTCCGTTTCGACGGCTGTACCGGCCACCGGGGAAATCCTCCCTTCCGAGACGCCGGGCGCAACCCTTGCGCTTCCGGATGCCGGCTCGCCCGCGCCAACCGCCACAACGCCGGCCCCGCGTGTAGTGGACATCGCCCTGGGAAAAGCCCATTCCTGCGCCGTGTTCGATACCGGCCGCGTGATGTGCTGGGGCATGAACACCCACCGGCAGCTGGGAAACGAAAGCATGGTCAACAGCAATCTGCCGGTGGAGGTGGAAGGGCTCGCGGACGCCAAGGCGCTTACGGCGGGCTGGGCGCACACCTGCGCGCTGACCGGATCCGGCGGCGTAAAGTGCTGGGGATATGGGAAACACGGCGAATTGGGAAACGGCCAGACCGCGGACAGCGGATCGCCGGTCGACGTTCAGGGTTTGTCCGCGGGCGTGGTGGCGATCGAAGCCGGTGACGATCACACCTGTGCGGTAACCGCGCAGGGGTCGGTTGCGTGCTGGGGATTTAACCAATACGGCCAGCTGGGGGATGAGACCACCGCCTTTCGCAGCGTCCCCGTGACGATGGCGGGCCTCGGGGATGGGGCGCTGTCCGTGGCGGCGGGCTGGGGGCATACCTGCATCCTGACCGCGGATAAGAGCGTCCGGTGCTGGGGCAACAACGAATACGGCCAGCTGGGGTACGGCGCGGTCGAGGATTACCGGTTTACGCCGATGGATGTGTCGGGCCTGGCGATGAGCGCCGAGCAGATCTCCGCCGACGGCGGGCAAAGTTGCGCGCTTACGATCTATGGCGGGATCCGCTGCTGGGGCAAGAACCAGTACGGCCAGCTGGGCGACGGGACCAACGAGGTGCGCAGCACCCCGGTCACGGTCACGGGCCTGGCCCAGGGGATGGGGAGTGTGACGGCGGGCTGGAACCATACCTGCGGAATCACGCGGGAGGGCGGGGTGCTGTGTTGGGGATGGAATTATTCCGGCCAGTTGGGGGACGGCACGAAGGCTTCACGCTCAGTGCCGGTCGCGGTGTACGGGCTTGAGCAGGGCGCGGAAGCGGTGAGCCTTGGATGGGCGCACTCCTGTGCGGTGACGGACCGTGGCGGCGTGATGTGCTGGGGCGCCAACGAATCCGGCCAGCTCGGCGACGGCACCGACCTCGACAGCCAGGTTCCGCTGGTAGTGGCGGGGCTGCGCGGCAGCCCGGTCCCTCTCCCGGTGGAATCCGATTCGGCTGCACCGACGGCAACCCGGACCTCCCCCGTGCCGTCGAAGACCGCGACCTCTTTCACCCAGACACCGACGCCTCCAGGCGGGCTGATGAAGCCGACGAACACTTTTACCCATGAGCCGTGAAAATAACTTCCGGATGTTGGCGTCTGGATTTATTGGAATGGATCAGGTTGATTTCGATAATCGTGTAGGGATGGATTTTAGAATTTGAACCGTCACCGGCAACGTGACGGCGAATACCGTTCCCCGTCCGCCGTCGCGCCGGCTGCGGACGGTCACCGTCCCCTCATGCCGGTCCACCACGCGGCGCACCAGCGCCAGCCCCAGTCCCGAGCCCTCGCAGCCGCGGGCGTTGGTCCCGCGGTAGAGCTCCTCGAACAGGCGCGGGATCTCATCCGGCGGGATCCCGGGTCCGGTATCTGCGATCTCGACCTGCACATGGCGGGCTTGTTCGCTGGCCCGCACCTCCACCGTATCCTGCTTGCCCGAATACTTCATCGCATTCTCGATCAGGTTGAAAAACGCGAGCGAGAGCAGGTCCCGGTCAGCGGTGATTTCCGGCAGCGGCCATGGAACGCTCGGGACGACCAGGCGCAGGTCCCTTCCGTTTCCCGACGGGTGCGCCCGCACGGCTTCGACCGTCTCCTCCAGCAGCTCGCCCAGATTGACCTTCGTGTACTCCAGCGGGATCTCTTCCAGATCGGCGAGTTTGCGCAGCCCGGCGGTGAGGCGGGTCAGGCGTTCCACCTGATGCTGGATATCCGGAATGGCGGAGGGTGTTGACCCGGTTCCGCCGGCGCCTTCCAGGTTGGCCAGGGCCGCCCGGATGCCCGTCAGCGGATTCTTCAGCTCATGGTCGAGCCGGCGAAGGAACCTGCGCTGGGCTTCCGCGTGTTTGATCCGCTCGCGGGCAATCCCGTATTCGCGTTGGCGCTTGTTGGCGCGGCGGGTCAGAACAACGGCCAGCAGGATGGCGCTGAGGACCAGGCCGGTCAGGAGCGCCAGCAGGCCGAAATCGATCTTGATCAGGAGCAGGGGGATCGGATTCAGCACCTGCTGCAGAAAGATCATCGCCGCCAGGCCCAGCGCCAGCGGCAGCAACGCCAGCGCGATGCGCAGCCTCATCGCTCGCCCTCCACCGGAGCGCGGAACCGGTAACCCTCCCCGGTGACGGTTTCGATGAATTGCGGCTCCTCAGCCTCATCCTTCAGCGCCCGGCGCAACTCGGCGATGCGCGTGTCGACCGCGCGCGTCCCGGCCGGGTAATCCCATCCCCAGACCGCGTCCAGGAGCCGTTCGCGCGTGATCAACTCATCCGGGTGGGTCATCATGTATTCGAGCAGCGAGAGCGCCTTGGGCGTCAGCGTTAACACGTTCCCCGCCAGCGCCGCCCGCCGCGCGCGGCGGTCCAGCACCAGCCCGGCGGAGGTGATTTTCCAGGCCGAGGAAAGGGCCACGGGCGAACCCTGCGCGCGCCGTAGAACCGCCCGGACGCGGGCCAGGAGCTCGCGCGGATCGAACGGCTTGTTCAGGTAATCGTCCGCGCCTTCCTCAAGCGCCATTGCGCGTTCGCCGGCCTCTCCCACCTGGGTCAGCAGGATGACCGGGGTGTGGTTTCCCTCGGATCGCAGCGTGCGCAGCACGGCCCGCCCGTCCATCTCCGGCATCAACACATCCAGGATGACCAGCTCCGGCTGGTTTTTCGCGACCGCCTCGAGCGCCTGTTTGCCGTTGGAGGCGCATTGGACCGCATAACCGGCGCGCTCCAAAAAGGCGCTCAGGTGCTCCGTGATGGACGGCTCATCATCGACCAGAAGAATCTTGGGGATTGTCGGAGGCATGCACTCACCGTCCTTGGCTCGGGAAGGATGGGATATATCATACTGAAATCGCGGGATTCTGTCATATCGCCCTTTGGAGGAGAGGCCCCGCACCCTTAGGGTGGCCAAAGGTACCCGGCACCCTAAGGGTGGCGAAAGGTACCCCGCACCCCAAGGGCATTTCCGGCGCTTGGATTACAATACGATTAGCGGATGGATCGATGGGTTCTGGATCCGCCGGAGAATCCCGCTAGATATGCGATTAGGAGGATCCATGCGTCACATTAAACCGATTGCGTTTGGTGCCCCGTTTCTTTTCCTGATCCTTTGCACGTCATGTCAGACTGCGGCCGGCACTAAAACATCCACCATTGCTGCGGGCGGCAATCAGACCTGCATTCTGGAATCCGGCGGTGTGAAATGCTGGGGAAGGAACAACGCCGGCCAGCTCGGGGATGGTACAAGCGAGGACCGCAATTCCCCGGTGGCGGTCACCGCCGTTCCCGATAAGGTTACGGCGATCGCCATGGGGTATATCCACACATGCGCCATTACGGAATCGGCGGATGTGTTCTGCTGGGGAGGCCAGCCGGCGGACCAGTCCCGAATCGGATCGGATTCAGGTTTCACGGCGGTGAGCGTCGGTTCCCTGCATTCCTGCGCCTTGACCGCCCAGGGCGGCGTGAAGTGCTGGGGCGCCAACAACTTCGGTGGATTGGGCGATGGAACCACCGAGGAGCATCTTTCACCGGTCGATGTACTCGGTCTAACCGGTGTCACCTCGGTCGCGGCGGGCGGCAATTTCTCATGCGCGGTGGAGAAGGGCGGCGTCCAGTGCTGGGGATCCAATAATTCAGGCCAGCTCGGCAACGGCGGCTATGAAAGCAGCGCCAAACCCATCGTTATCCCCGGTTTGAATTCCGGAGTCGCATCGATCTCCGCGAGCGTGTTCCACGCCTGCGCGGTGAAAACCAGCGGGGAAGTGTGGTGTTGGGGCGAGAATTTTGCCGGGGAGCTGGGTGATGGAACCAATCAAAACAATCCGGTCCCCGTCAGGGTTATCAACCTGGAGGATGGCATCCAATCCATCGCCGTCGGCGGCAGCCATACTTGCGCCTTGACCAAAGCGGGCGGCGTGAAATGCTGGGGTGGCAATGCCAGCGGGCAGTTGGGCGACGGGACAACGACCGACCGGAATTCACCCGCGCAGGTAACGGGGCTGTCCGGCGTCGTGGCGATTGCCGCCGGCGGCAGCCATACCTGTGCGGTGCTCAGCAGCGGAGCGGTTAAATGCTGGGGATTGAACGAGAATGGCCAGCTCGGAAACGGATCCAATACGGATAGCAACGTCCCGGTTGATGTGCGGATGTAGCCATCCATACCTGTATATTAATTAAAAAATCGGCCGGATCCTCGAAGGATCCGGCCGATTTTTATTTTCGGAAGGGAGTTACGCCGTCGGTAAATAGCGCTTGAAAGCTTCCATCTGATGCAGGACAAGTTCGGCTCCCAGCGCCAGGCAACCGACTGGTTCCTCGGCCAGGTAAGCGGGAATCCCGGTCGCGTCGGTCAGATAGCGGTCCACCCCGCGCAGAAGCGCGCCGCCGCCGCACAGCATGATCCCGCGGTCGATGATATCCGAAGTCAGCTCGGGCGGGGTGCGTTCGAGGGTGGCCCGGACGCAGCCGACGATTTCCTCGAGCGGTTCTTCCAGCGCTTCCACCACGTCCGCGGTGGAGACGCTGACGGTGCGCGGGAGGTTGTTGACCTGGTCGCGGCCCTGGATTTCCAGGTTCTCGTTCGGTTCGATCGGAGCGGCGGCGCCGATCCGGAGTTTTATTTCTTCGGCGACCATATCGCTCACCACCACGCCGTATTTGCGGCGGATGTAGGCGGCCAGCAGCTCGTCCAGACGGCGGCCGCCGACCCGCACGGTGTTGGCCACCACCGGGCCGTTCATCGTGATCACCGAAGCTTCCGCCACGCCGCCGCCCAGGTACACCACCATGTTTCCGGACGGGGTGGATATCGGCAGCCCGGCGCCGACCGCGGCGGCCAGCGTGCGCGTGACGAGGAAGACTTCCCGGCAGCCGGCGCGCAACACCGCTTCGCTTGCGGCCCGGCGTTCGACGCTGGTGATCCCGTGCGGGACGGTCACCATTGCGCGCGGCTTGAACGGGCTGAAGGTGCCGCATACCTTGCGGATGAACCAGGTCAGGAGCACCTGCGCCACTTCGAAATCGGCGATCGCGCCGTACTGCAGCGGATGAACGACTTCGTATCCTTCCGGGACCCGGCCGTACATGTGGCGGGCCTGCTCGCCCACTTCCACCACTTTCTGTTCATCCATGTCGATGACCACCATCGTCGGCTCGGAAAGGACGATTTGACCGCCCTCGGCGATGATGGTGTTGACCGTTCCCAGGTCGATCCCCAATTCCTTATAAAATAATGCCATAGGATATTTGACTCTCTCCCAGCGGTAAAACAGGTTGTTTTCTTGAGTCTGGGTGATAATTGTACCCTAATAGACCAAGGCGGATGCGGAGGCGATACGCCGATTGGCCATTCGACCGCCTCGGCCTGGAAACCGCGCCGGTTTCCTCGGTCCATTGCGGCCGGTCCGGCCGGCATTGGGGCGATTATGAGAGTCCGGTATATCCTGATTTGATTAACGCGGCGCTTTTGCGCTGCTGCCTTCCTGCGGCCCTGGACGGCTCCTTCGAAAGGATTGGGCCTGTAGAGGGAATCATCATCCGGCAAATGTGCGGTCCGGATAGCGGCCGCCGAAACCCAAAACGGTTTTTCGGCCCATGGAATCCATGATCTCCACTTAAAAAACGGCTGTGCATTCGGCGGCTTCAGATTATCCTCCTAATAAACGGCGGGAGAGAAATAATCCATGCCGCCAACAGCGAAATGGAAAAAACCATTACGGTCGTGATCGGTATGGAAGCCAACGGAAAATTGGCAAACGGACTAAGCTTCAGATAGTTGATGATTTCGAGGAAGATCGGATGGATAAGGTAGACTCCCAAGGTCAACGACGCGATTTTTCGTTCGGTGCGTTCCTGAAAAATCGGTTTTTCCCAAGTTTTTAATAGGTACATGACGCTAATAGACATGGGGATCACCGATATGCTTAAAAAATTAAGAAAATATAATCCCGTGGGCAAATCGGTTTGTAAACTCAGCAAATAGCAGCCTAGCGCCGTCAAGCCGACGGCGGTAACCAGAATCGCCGCGAGGATGCCTTTCGACGGAATCTTGCTGGTCGTCCGAATCATATGACCCATAAAGAAATATGGGATGTAGTAGAGGAAAAAATAACAAAATAATTCCGGTCCGTCGGCAGGGAATGCCGCGTGGTATGCGGCGCTGATCGCGGAAAGTGCGAATGTAACCGCGATGAAAAAGGTGAGTTCTTGAACCGACGAGCGGGCGATCAATTTCCGGAAAAATGGCGTGAAAATATAAAGGCCAATCATCATATACAAAAACCACATATGGATATAGGGCTTTCCGGACAACAGGGAGAGAGCCAACGTATTGAAAGACGGAGGGCTTCCCTTTATAAATCCTTTGATAAACACCCAAAACAAATAAAAAGCGGACCAAAAAAGAATTGGCCAGAAGATCCGTGAAAGGCGTTTGCGATAGAAAGTCGTCGCGTCTTCCTGTTTGCTTTCATCCAGCAGCAAAGCCCCGCTGATCATCACCAATACCGGGACGCACCAACGGGAAACCGAATCGTAAATGTTGCCAATCCACCATGCTCCGGATCCGATATCGTTTTCGAACACAATGCTGGCCGATACATGCAGGAATACAACGGCGCCTACGGCGGCAATTCTGGAATTATTGAGCCAATTAATCATGCGGTCTCCATTCGCCTGCGAAAAGAAGCTGCCTTTACCGCTGCTGATTTGGGTAATAAATAATCCCCCGGCGGAATTGAAAAATATTTATCCGAAAAGAGGGACCGATTGACCCCTCTCCCTCCGTTTCAAAAATCCCTCCAATCGACAACCCGTAAGCGTTACGGGGCAGATCCCCATCCGTTTATGCCATCCTGCGGATGCGGATTTCGATGTTCTTCTCGTCCGCGAGCAGCGCCGTCAGCTGGGTAAGGTCGGTCTCGCCGTAATGGTATGGGTAGAATATGCGCGGGCGGATCATCCGCGCGGCGTCCGCCGCCATTTCCACCGACATCGTATAAGGCAGGTTCACCGGCAGGAAGGCGATATCGATCCTCCCAAGTCCTTTCATCTCGGGAATGTTCTCGGTGTCGCCGGCGATATAGACGCGGCAATCCCCAAAGGAGAGGATATACCCGTTGCCCTCCCCTGGAACGTGGAACGGCTGGCCGTTTGGCCGCTTGTGGACAATGTTATACGCCGGTACGGCTTCGATCGGTATCCCTTCGATTGTCCGTGAACCGTCGTTGCCCATAACGATCCCGCCGGGAAGATTTTCGGCGCAGGCCGCGGTGTACACCATCGCCGTTTTATCCGTTCGTATCCCATCGATGGCCGGCACATCAAAATGGTCCGAATGGTGGTGGGTGACCAGGATCACGTCCGCTTTCGGGAGCTTGGAGTAATCCGCCGCTTGGTTGAAAGGATCCGCATATATTTCCTTTCCGCCGAAAGCAAGCCGCAGGCTTCCGTGCCCCAGAAAGTGAAGGGCCAGTTCGCCCATAGAGGTGGAAAACACATCCTTTTCAAACGCGTTTTCGGTGGACATGGATACTCCTCCATTTCAATGAGCCGTGGAATTGGCGAACGCCTCACCCGGCGGATACGCCGTTATGAAGTCTTGCTTCCCGCCGGGCTAATCCAGATCCAACGCCTCCGCCCGGCGCGGCATCTTCCAGAGGATCAGGGACAGGTTGATCAGCAGAACGACGGTGAAGACCGCTTCGCCGCCCTGAACGGGAAAACTCAACAACCCCCCATCCTGCAGAAGATTGAAGACGAAGTGAAAACCGATCGCCCACCCCAGATTTCCGCGGCGGATCACCGCCTCGCCGAACAGGAGCCCGATCAGAACAGCGTAGAGAACCGCGAACAGGTAGTAATTCGGATTCAGAAAATGGAGGGCGGCATATAGCACCGCCGACACGACCATCGCGGTCCGCACGCCGACCGGATTCTTAAGGATCGAGAGAATGTATCCGCGGAACAGGCTCTCCTCGGTGAAGGCCGCCAGCAGCCAGTAGGCGAGCGCGCCGGCGAAGGGAAGCAAGGATATCCCCCGGCCGATTTCTCCGGGAATAATTTCATCGGTGAGAAATACCATTCCCACCGCTACCAAACCTATCGATAGGCCTCCCCAAATCAATCCCGCTAGGAGATCTTTCCAAAAAGCCGTTTCCTTGAAGTTGAGGCCGATGGAGGCCGGGGGTTTGCGCGAGATCAGCAATTCCAAGCCGAGCGCCGCGAGGATCGCAAGGTTAAAAGCATATTCCCCGCCTGCCGCGAGGTTCAGCGCGGAGGTAAGCAGGGCGATCAGGATCGTGAAAATGAATGTAAAAGCAAAAACCCGAACAATTTTCCACCCCGACCGTAACTCCTTCCGGTCTGTTAGGAACAGGTTCATATCCGGCTTCTCCAGTGGGCAAATTTGAATATCGGCGCGGGGCACCGGTTCCGCTGCGGGGCCGGCCTGACAAGAACCGGAACGTTATCCGCGGCCGCCGGGCGTTTCAACTTGAACAGGCGAAAGTTCGGATATTGGATGTCATGCTGAGCGCCCCTGGCCCGCAAGGCGGAGCCGGGGCGGGCTTCCCCCCGGGCGATGCGCATCGGTGGTATTCCGATGCAAAGAATTCGCGAGCGGGGGGAGCGAACCATCTGTTCCCGCGTTCCGGGCCCCTTCGCTGCCCCCTGCATCGCATTCAAAACCGCCCAAAGATCACAGTCGGGCAATTGTGCATCGCGAGGTTGAGGCTCAGGTGACATTATTACGTATTATAGCCCTCCATCATATATTTCCGCCGCGACCCATGTCTTGGGCGGCAGCTTGGTGGCCCTGAAATTAATTTTCAAACAGAAATGGAAGGAAATTCCTCGGGGATGAACTTCATTACCGGACCGGGATTTCCGGGGGTGCTGCGGCAACGCTCAGGAACCAATGACCATCATGAAGGACCGGCTCACCGGTAGCAAGGGCAATCCGGGATTGGAAAATCGGGCCCTCCGTCACGACGGTGTGGTATTCGCCCGCTTCGCCGGATGGATCGACTCCCAGCTGTTCCAATTCGGAGATCGCGCGCGCGTCGATCGTCCTCCCCAGCCATTCCGGCCCCATTTTTCCCGCATTGGTGACGACGATGGTCGCCTTGAATCCAAGCCCGATAAATTCCTCGAGCAGCTCGCGGCGCGGACGTTTCCACAATGGGTGGCGGGCATGGATGCCCTTTGCCCCGCAGACGCGCGCACACCAATCCCGATGAGCCTCGATGTCGATATCCCCGAAGACGCCGTCTTCCATGGCGCCGGTTCGAAACTCCTCCAGCGCGGATGAAAATACGCTTTCGTATTCGGCCCAGGACGCGGATCGAAAAACAATCGGAACCCCGATTTGCCGCGACTGTTCTTCCAGGAGCAAACGGGGCAGCCCGTGCGAACGTGATCCGTGGCCGTCTTCCGACATCATGGTCAGCAAATACTTGGGCGCACCCCCGTCCTTGATCGCATGATGCAGGGCGAGGGTTGAGTCCTTCCCGCCGCTCCAGGAGCAGAAGAAGGGACGATCCACAATCGAGGGGAATGTTGAGGTGATTGTATCCATATTCCGTGAAAAGGATGGGGCAGTCTATAAAGGCCGGTAGAACATCCAAGGGTTCGTCATGCCCACGCCTGCCCTCGCGCAGCGGGGGTGTACTTAGCGGGCATCCACTCCTGCAATCCCTGGATTCCCGCTGAGAACACCCTCGCTCCGTTTTCGCGCAGGTTCTGAGTGCAAAACCATACCTGCGCACTCTGCGAGGGCGGGCGCGGGAATGACGATCCAATCCCTGGACCGGACGGCTGTCATCGCCTACTGACCCATTCTACCGCGCGGTTTCGGATCGGAAACGCAGGACGGCAAGCGCGTAAAATCCCAACGCATATAGAACGAGAATCCCCGCCGGTCCCAATACGGATTTCCAGTCCGCCGCGCGCAGGATGATATCCTGAAATCCCCGGATCGCCCAGGCGCTGGGCATCATCCGGCCGACAGCGGCGTACGCTTCCCCGGCCAGGTCGAGCGGGAAAAAGGCGCCGCCCACAAAGCCGAACACCAGCGTGCTGCCCATAACCAGCAACACCACCTGGTTTTCGTCGCGGGCCAGGGTGCTGATCAGCAGGCCGAAGGCAGCCGACCAAAGCGCAAGCACGCCGGCCATGAGCAGGAGCGCGGCCGGATCGCGCCAGTAATCCAGGCCGAAGGCCGCCTGTCCGAACAGGGTCAGGAGAATTACCTGCAGGAAGCCCATCGCAAACATGGCCAGGGTGTGCCCGGCGATGATCTCGGCCCGGCGGATGTCCGTCGTCAGCATGCGCGCCAGAGTCCGCGAGCGCCGCTCGGCCAAGAGCAGATACCCGGGCGTGATCATCCCGATCGTCGCGAAGAAAACCATCATCCCCGGCGAGGCCTGCGCGAAACCATCCGCCGCGGCCGCGTCGCCCATCCCTGCCGGGCGGGCTGTCACGCTAACGCGCGGATTGCCCCATGCGCCGACGGCATCCGCAAGCGATGCAAGCAAGTAATCCTGTCGCGCCGCTTCGCCTGCGAAACGGCCGTGTGCGTCGGCGCTCAGACGCGCGGCCTGGACCGCCCCGAGCAGCCGGGTTGCCGCGAGTTGGATCGCGCGGTCGGCCGCCTGGCCGGCCGGCGTGTTGCGGTCGACGATCACCGTCAGGCGTGGCGAAGATCCCGCCAGGGTTTGGCTGCTGAATCCCTCCGGGATGATTACCGCGGCGGCCGCTTTCCGGGAGCGGACAAGCTGTTCCAGCATTGCGGTTTCCGTTTGCGCGGGCGCCGTCGGATGGGTTGCATCCGAATACCCCAGCAGCGTTTCGTAATACGGCCCGAGCACGCCGTCGTCGAGCACGACCAGCGCAACCGGCAGGCGCGGATCCTCCTGCCCGTTCCGGGTGAAGATGACGCCCAGCAATCCGGTAAACAGCATGGGCATGATCAGAAGAAACAACGCCGATTTCTTCTGCCGCAGAATTTGATACAGATCTTTCATTGCCAAGTGGAAGATGCGCATGGTGTTGACCTTTCCAAAAATGATGATTCCTAAAAAGCTTAAGGTACCTCCACCCTTGGGGTGCCGAAAGGTACCTCCCACCCTTAGGGTGTCGAAAGGTACCTCCACCCTTAGGGTGTCGAAAGGTACCTCCACCCTTAGGGTGCCGAAAGGTACCTCCCACCCTAAGGGTGCCAAAAGGTACCTGCCACCCTTAGGGTACCGAAAGGTACCTCCACCCTAAGGGTGCCGAAAGGTACCTCCCACCCTTAGGGTGCCGAAAGGTGCCGTCTAGTCGAATTTTGCCTTCAACTTGCGGATTCCGATCCATAGAAAGATCAGCCCCAATCCCGTTCCCACGGCCGCCGGAACCGCCGCCTCCGCCAGGCCGCCGCCGCACATCGCGGCGCTGAACCCGCGCAGGATCCAACCCTGGGGCGTGAACAGGTTGATCGTTTCAAACAGCGCGGGCGGATTGGCAAACCAGGTTGTCATCGTGCCGCCCGCCATTCCGGTCAGGATCACCGCGCCGCCCATGACTAGAAAGGCCTGCCGGGTGGTGCGCATAAAGGCGATCAGCATGATCCCGAATCCGCCGGCGGCGATAACCAGCCCCACTCCGTTGAGGAAAACCGATGCGGGATCGCCCCATTCGATTCCGAATAGCACGCTCCCGATCCCGATCAGCAGGATTACCTGGAGCGCCAGAAGCATTTCGACGGCGGCGAATTTTCCGGTCAGGATCGCGGCCTTTGGAACCGGGGTCCGGTACAGACGGGCCAGGGTCCCCTGTTCCGCTTCGCGCAGTATCGACTGGGCGGAGATGGCTCCCACAAAAAAAGCGAAGAAGACCAGCATCCCCAGCATGATCGGGCCGATCTGCGCCTCCATCATGGATTCGAATTCCCCCGTCTGGGCCGAGGTTTCATAGCGGATCGCGGGATGAATTCCTTGCTGCAGGCTTTCCCCGACTCCCTGAGCCCAATCCCCGTAGTGCCGCATTATTTCAAGCCGGGAGTTTTCGTCGAGCGGCGTCCCATTCTCCGCGGCGCGGAGGGCGGCCGTGTCGGCTGCGATCAGCGAGCCTGCGAATCCGTCGAGGAAGTTGGTGACGATGTCGCGCACCACGGCCGGGCCGAGGGTGAGCGCCGGATCGTGATAGATCTCAATCTCCATCCGGTTCTCCCCGCCAAACAGCGCGGCGGTGAGGCCGGGCGGGATGATCACGGCGACGTCCGTCCCGCGCGAGTCGACTGCTGTTCGCGCGGCGGCTTCTGAATCTCCAATCGAAGTTTCGAGCAGATCGCCCAACTCATCGCCCCGGAACATTTCCACCAGCAGATCCCCGGCCAGAAAATCCGGATAGGCTTCCACCGGCCGGTCGAGGTTGACGATCAACACATGCGTCTTTTGGACGTTTACCCCGGTTGAGAGGCTGGAGAATGCCAGGTAAGGAAGCCCGGCTTCCAATAGCGGCAGGATCAGCATGAACGCCAGAATGAAGGGGCTGCGCAAGGAGCGCTTCAGGTCTTTCAAGGTAATGTACAAAATATTCATCTTTTGTATCACCTCAGTGTCATGGGCATTGTTCGTCACCCCGGCGTGTTCTAAGCCGGGGTCCAGCGGTTTTCCGTGTTACCTGGATGCCGGCTAAGTACACGCCGGCATGACGATCACCGGCTAATCCCGCAGCGCCTTGCCGGTCAGGTGCAGGAAGACCGCTTCCAAATCCGGTTCCTGAACGTCCATCCCGGTGATGCGCGTCTCCTCGCGGGCGGCGGATTCGAACAGGGTGGGCAGGACGCGGGTGCTGTCGTGAACCAGCAGCCGGACTCGCTCCTCCTCTTCGCTGACCGAATGCACGCCGGCCAGCATCCGCCACATCCCAAGCAATCCGGCCGGCTTGCGGCTGAGGCTCAGGGTGATGCGGTGCAGCCCGCCGACCATCCGGATCAGTTCGTTGTGCGTGCCCTGGGCAATCAGCTTGCCGTGATCCATGATCGCGATCCGGTGCGAAAGCTCCCGGGCTTCTTCCATGTAATGGGTGGTGTAGAGGATGGTGACGCCGCGCGCGTTGATCTCCTTCACGCCGTCGAGGATCCGCCGGCGGCTTTGCGGGTCGATCCCGATGGTCGGCTCGTCGAGGATGAGGATTTTCGGTTCGTGCAGCAGGGCGATGCCGATGTTGAGCCGGCGCTGCATCCCGCCGGAATATTGCCCGGCGCGGTCGTGGCGGCGGTCCAAGAGGCCGGTCAGGTCGAGGACTTCATCGACGCGGCGGGCGAGAAGGCGCCCGCGCAGCCCGTACATCCGGCCCCAGAAGACCAGGTTCTGATGCGCGCTCAGGTCGTCGTAGACAGCAATCTCCTGCGGCACCACGCCGATCAGCCGTTTGACGGATTGCGGCGCGCGGGTGATGGAATGGCCCGCCAGAAGCGCGTCACCGCCGCTCGGCGCCAGCAGGCAGGAAAGCATCGAGATGCTCGTGCTTTTCCCGGCGCCGTTCGGCCCCAGCAGGCTGAAGATCTCGCCTCCGCGGACGGCGAATTCGAGGTTGTCCACGGCGGTGAAGCTGTTGTAGGTTTTTATTAATCCGTTTACCTGGATGGCGTTGGATGGGATCATGGGCGGTCCTTTTTGTGTTTCGCCCATGGTAGCGGGGAGGGGGGTGATCCGTGCTCACCCGATCGGGTGATCGGGGAGGGTGGTTTCGCCGCCGCTCCGGGTCGAGGCTTGGGCACATGCCAACCGGAGGGCTGCCCGCTGTTTGAACAGCCCCCCGCATCGTGACCGCGCAGGGGTAAAAAACCAAACCAGACGCATTCGGGGGGTTCTGATCGAACTGAATCCTTGATAGAATCAATCCACTATTGGAGGAAAAATGAATAAAAATAGGATACAAGGGATCGAAACCAAGCTTCCCCGCATCTCGTCTTTCTGGCTTATCGTTGGTGTCTTCGCAATAGTGAAGGTGCTCGTTCACCTCTTCACTGCCGCCAATTACGGCTATCTGTGCGACGAGTTATATGCCATCGATATGAGCAAGCATCTGGCGTTCGGATATGTCGATATGCCGCCGATCATGCCGGCACTGCTCGCCGCCAATCGGGCGGTTCTCGGGGATTCACTCATTGCCATTCACATCCTGCCCGCGATCGCCGGTTCGGCAACGCTCGTCCTCGTATGCCTTATCGTGCGGGAGCTCGGCGGAAAACTGTTCGCGACGGCGCTGAGCGCGGCCGCCTTCCTGGTTATTCCCTTTTACCTCATGATGAACTCCATCTTTGGTTACGACGGCTTCGACCAGCTCGCCCTGATGGCGTTCCTGTATTTGCTGATCCGTCTACTTCGGACCGAAAATCCGATGTTCTGGATCGCGCTGGGACTTGTCGGGGGGATCGCCTGCATGACGAAAGTCACCATCCTGTATCTTGCCCCCGGGCTGCTGGCGGCGTTACTCGCCACCAAACTGCGGAGGCAGTTCCTGACCCGCTGGCCCTGGGCCGGATTGGGCGTGTTCCTCGTCGTCTTTTCCCCTTACCTGATTTGGCAGGCGCTCAATTCCTGGCCGACCCTGGAATACTGGCTCGGCTATAAAAGCTTCCAATTGCAGGATGTTTCGTTCACGGAATACTTGCTGAACATTATCCTGGGGATGAACCCGCTTGCCGTTCCGTTGTACCTGGCCGGGCTGGGCTGGGTGTTCCTTGTCGGCGAGGGCAGACGGTATATCGGTCTGGGCATTCTGTTCCTTATTACGCTGGGCTTCCTGTTCCTGCTGCGGGCCAAGTATTTTATGCTCGCCGAACTGGTTGTTTTTCTGCTGGCGGCCGGCTCGGTATTCATGGAGCAGCGTCTCTCCGGCGTACGGTGGCGGAGCGCCGCGCAGGCCGGCGCCATCACCTGCCTGCTGGCGGGAGGAATCCTGGCCGCCCCTTCGAATCTGCCCATCCTCGAGCCGCAGGCCATGGAACAATACGGCGAAGTCTTCGGGTTTCTCTATAAGCCGGCCAAGATCGGGCCTTACGCGGCGACGAATTTACCGGTGATCCTCGAAAACAGGGTCGGGTGGGACGACCTGGCCAAGGCTGTGGCTGAGGTGTACAACGGACTTCCCGAGGCGGAACGCGCAACCGTCGGAATTTACGCCGACTGGTTCGGCCCGGCCGGCGCGATCAATCACTATGGGGATCAATACGGGCTACCCGAAGCCGTGAGCGGCCACTTGACGTATTACCTGTGGGGGCCGGGATCGGATTGGGAAGAGATGATCATCGTCACCCTGAACATCGACCAATTCCGTTTTTTCTTCGAAGACATTCAGCAGAAAGGTTATTATGTGAACGAATATGCATCGCCGATCAGCACCAACATCGGCATTTATGTGGCCAGAAAGCTGAAGCGGGATATCGAAGATGTTTGGCCGACATTTAAGATGTTCATGTAATTCTGCGCATGGGACAAGCTTTTTCCGGCGCCGTTACCGCTCCGGCACGGCGGCTCGACCACCTTCGATGCCTTTATCAACATCCTGCTAGGATGGCGTTCGTGGATGTCTTGGGCGGTCCCTTTCCGTGTCTGCTTCATGGTAGCGGGGAGGGTGGGTAATGAAATGGTTGAGTAGGGGTGATCTTCCGCCAATCGAGACGTGTATCTTTTGATGTTTATGGCATGGTCTCGATACGGCGCTTGGCGCCTATGCGACCATCTATATTATTTTCAATTCCTGCGCCCGCAAGAGCGCCTGGCTGCGGTTGTGGACCCCCAATTTGCCGAAAACACTTTTCACATGCGCCTTGACCGTATTCAACGAGATGTACAGCGCCTCGGCGATTTCAGGGTTGGACCGGCCGGCTGCCAGCAGCCGCAGCACATCCAGTTCGCGCCCGCTGAGCGGTTCCGGCAGGCCGGCGTGCGCGGCGGGAATCGTTTGGGTGATGCGTTTAGCGGGCCCGGATAGCGGCGCCAGTCTCCGGATCATGGCCGCCGCGGCTTCGCCTTCGTCGAGGTAGATCCGGGTGTAGCCTTCCGGCTCGGATAACACCAAGGCACGCTCCAATTGCACCTTTACCTGCGGATCGTCCGGGTTCCGCGCTGAAAAATTAATCGCCCGCAGGAAGCCCGCCTCGATCTCGGAGGAGCGGCTGCCGCTTTCCGATGCGCTTCGCTGGATGCGTTCCAGCAACCGCTCGGCCCGGTCGAAGCGGGTTTGCGCGGTAAGCACGCGCGCCAGCGTCAGCAAACCGGCCTCGCGGTGAAAGACGGGCTCTTCCTCCTCGGAATAACCGCTCTCCATAACCCACCGGACGGCATCCTCCAAATTTCCCGCTACCAGCGCAATCCGGGCCTGCTGCAGGAGCACCGAATCCAGCGACCAGGCCGAGATCTCGCTTGCCACCCGGCGGGCTTTTTCCAGCGTTGCGGACGCGTCTTCCAATTTGCCCCGCCCGCGCTGGATGCGCGCCAAAACGGTATAGGCGGTCATCAGGATGTCGGCCTGCCCGAGCAGCTCGCACATCTCGACGCCCCTGGCCGCATATTCCAGCGCTTCGTCCAGCCGGTCCCATTCGCGCAGGATGTCCGCGAGGTGGGCGAAGGCGTATCCCGGCGCGAGCGAAACGGATGCTCCGGTCAGGCGCAGGCTGTCGTGATAAATCTGGTAGGCGTCGCGCAGCCGTCCACGCGCGGCGGTGATCTGGGCCAGCGCCACGCTTCCAAGCATCGCGTTGAATTGGTTGCCGCCGGCCAGGCTCAGGGACTTGGAGCGTTCGAAGGAACGGATGGCTGAATTGAAATCGCCGGCATAGCTGAAAGAGGCGCCCTGGATCAGCGCGGTCGTGGCGCTGATGACGAAATCCTCCGCCGTCAACTTCCCCAACGCTTCGGCCGAATGCGCGATCGCCGTCGGGATCGATCCCTGGATGAAATCCATCTGGGCCCGGACCGCCGCGATGTATCCGCGGATGCGATCCTGTTCGGCCGCGGGAATTTGCGCGCCCGGCAGCGCCGCCTCGGCATCCATGAGGCGTGCCTCGATCCGCTCGGCCTGACCGGTCAGGATGTACAGCCAGGCGTCCAGCACGCACAGCCATGGGCGGCCCCGGACCGTTTCGTCGGGCAGCGCGCGCAGCCATTGGATCAGCGTCCCGAGCTCGCTGCGCGCCAGCATGCCGAGAAAGACCCGTTCGAGGATTTGCGCGGCGCGCTCGTTATCCTGGGCGGCCAACGCATGCCGGATCGCCCCGCCGGGATCGCCGTTCTGCTCGAGCCAGTCCGCCGCGCGGCGGTGCAGGCCGGGCAGGGCGTCGGGGGAAACTTCGCGCAACTGCCGGATCAACAGGTCCGCAAAAAGCGGATGGTAGCGGTACCAGCGCCGTTCCTGATCCAAAGGCAGCAGGAAGAGGTTGGAGGATTCAAGATGCTCGAGCATCGCCTGCCCGTCCCGCCTGTCCGTGAGGGAATTGCAAAGCGGCGCGCACAGATGCTCGAGGATCGAGGTGGAAAGTAAAAACGAGCGCACATCCGCCGGTTCCCGCTGGAGGACCTCCGCGAGCAGATAATCGAGCACGAAGCGGTTGTTGCCTGTGAAAGCCAGTATGAAGCCGGCAGGATCCGGATTGCCCTGCATCGACAGCGCCGCCATCTGCAAACCGGCGATCCAGCCCTCGGTGCGCGCCTCGAGCGCGGCGACGTCGGCCGCGCCAAGCGGCAGGTTCATCGTCCGGGTCAGGAATTCGGCGGCCTCTTCCGGCGTGAAGCGCAGGGCCGCCGGCCGGATCTCGGCCAGTTGCGAGCGGGCGCGCAATTTGGCCAGAGGCAGGCTTTCGGGGTCGGCCCGCGTGCCAATCACCATCTTGAGCGGAGCGGGCATGTGCTCAGCGAAAAATGCCAAGCCTTCGTGGATCGGCTCTGTCACTATCAGGTGCAGGTCGTCCAGCACCAGCAGGCTGGGGGAAGCCGGTTGGGCCGCGGAAATCTCATTGATCAGGATTGTCAGAAACGCCTGGGGCGGGACCGGGCGCGAGGCGGTAAGAATTGGGAGAATCTCCCGGCCGGCCTCCGGCCATAACCGCTGCAGCGCGGCCGTGAAATAAGACCAGAAGCGGACCGGGTCGTTATCCGCTTCGTCGAGCGCCAGCCATGCCACCGGACGCTTGGGAGTGCCGCGCACCCAATCCGCGATCAGAGTGGTCTTGCCGAATCCGGCGGGGGCTGAAACCAGGATCACCCGGCCTTCCAGCCCGGCTTCGAGTTTTTCGAACAACCGTGCTCGTAAAACCGTCCCGTTGCGGACCAAAGGAGCCGATAGTTTAGTCTCGATCAGAGGAGATTGCATGGAAGGATTTTAGCACTACAAAGACGAAATGCGGACCGGCCGACGCCGATTGCGCTCTAACATTGGATATATCGTTATCCAAGCGATTGAAGCGCCAATATGCCGACACCCGCAAGCAGGGTGACGCCTAATCCGATTAATCCTTCAATCCTCGACTAGGCGATTAGGAAAGCTGATTCCCGTAAAGGAACACCAAATCCTTGGATCAAACAGGCTCCCCAAAGCAATCCTGCCGCGGCAGTATTCGGGGGTTTTTACTGATTTCCAAAAATTGGGATTCGACACCTGACAGGTCTTAAGACCTGTTAGGTGTACTAATCTACCCGTAGTAGTCCGGTTTCCTCCGGGCGGGCGTGTCCTCACCTCATCTACCCCCCCCCCAAAAAAAAACCTTCCTTCTCCCAGTATCAGCAGGGAGAAGGAAGGGGGAGGCAGGGGGATGGATGAGGGTGAGATTACCCCGCCACCTCCGCGATCGAATCCAAAGCGGATAAAAATCCCGTGATATCTTCCCGGTCGATGGTCAGCGATGGGTCCACCCGCAGCAGGTTGCCCGCCGAATAATATCCCGTCAGATATCCGTTCTCTAAAAGCGCGCGATAAACCCTTGAAACAGGCATCTCGTCCCGCGGCTGTAATTCCAATCCTAGCAGCATGCCTCTCCCGCGGGCTTCCTTCACCAGCGCGCGTTTCTTCTGAATTTCCCGCAAACCCTCCAGGAACCAGGCGCCCAGCTCAGCTCCCTTTTCGATCCACTTCCCCTCGCGCAATGCGGCGATCACTTCCCGGGCGATGGCGCATCCCAGCGGATCGTTTTGATGGGATTGCACGTAATGGAATCCGCCGCGTTCCAATGTTTCCGCGGCGGCGGGCTGGATGGCGACCGCACTCACCGGGTACCCGTTCCCCAACCCTTTGCCGAGGGAGACGAGGTCGGGTTGGATATCATAATGCTGGAACCCGAACCACTTCCCGGTGCGTCCCATCCCGGTCGTGATCTCGTTGACGACGATCCATCCGCCGCTCTCGCGCACCCGCCGGGAAATCGCCTCCACCAGCGGCTTGGGGGGAAAATGAACAAACCCGATCCCGCTCCCGCCGGGCTCGAAGATAAAAACGCCGATCTGATCGAACGGGACGTCCTGCAGGATTTCTTCGGGGTCGGCGGAAGGCCGGGAGCACCAATCCAGGACATGCCGGCCTTCGCCGCTTTTCGATCCGGAAAAGCCGTACGAACCGAAGTAGGAATTGGAGAACGTCAGGCACATCGGTTTTTCAGAAATGCGGCGGGCCGCCTGCACGGCAAACTCCACCGCCTCGCTGCCGGAGCTGAGGAAAACGCATTTTCCGCCCGTCAATCCGGTGATCTCGAGCACGTCGATCGCCGCTTTTTCCACTATCTCGTTCGGGTAGCGCTTGCCGATGTGGATGACCTTCGCCGCCTGTTCCTGGATGACCCGCTGGATGCGCGGGGGATTATGGCCCAACACGGCGGCCCAGCATCCTGATTCCAGGTCCACGTACCGTTTTCCGCGGCTGTCGTAGACGTGGCAATTCTCGGCCCGTTCGAAATCGGTTTTCGCAATCTCGTAGCATTCCAGGATGTGGCTCATTTAATCCTCGAATATTCGGATTATGCTTTCGCGATCAAGTATGCAAAGGATTGGTTTGGAAGGGGCGATCGC
>Ga0105104_10000462_pt1 | contig 31365 bp, 33 predicted proteins | sample PPLLaktember2015_3_FD_87034 | JGI IMG/M metagenome (GOLD analysis project Ga0105104, IMG submission 87034) | Freshwater sediment microbial communities from Prairie Pothole Lake near Jamestown, North Dakota, USA - PPLs Lake P7 Core (6) Depth... | ecosystem: Environmental > Aquatic > Freshwater >...
GATTACACTCCCGTCAGCTGGATTATTCGCATTATCCGGAGAACGCGGCGAGTTTGAAATCGATGGTGTTCCTCCAGGAATTCAGCGTATAAATGTGGTTCATAGAAGGTTTCAAAAGTTTGGCGCAGATCTTCGTATAGTAGAAGACATGGAAATAACTATAAACCTCGACAACCAATTGTGAACGGGACTTAAAATGGTATCTTTACTCGAAGCCAAGAAAGCTATAGAAGAAGTATTCATGGATCGGGAAGAGATAATTGGAATTGGTATTAACGAACAAACACAGCATATAAAAGTGTATGTGCTACAGGATGAATATGATAGGACTGTTCCAGATATACCACGTAGAATGGCTGGATACAATATAGATATAATTCCAATTCCTGGGTTCATGCCACTTACAAATGGGACTTCGTTGCGCGCTAATAAATTTAGACCAGTAGTTGGTGGAGTTAGTGCTGCGCATTCTGCGGTAACTGCCGGAACTGTCGGATCCGTTATCAGAGATAAGAATACTGGAAACAAACTTTTCTTATCAAATAACCATGTGTTTGCGAATACAACATCCAGAACAAATTTCCGTGGTCATATCGGAGATCATATATATCAACCTGGAAGCGCAGACGGTGGAACCGAATCTGATACTATAGCAACATTATATAAATTCATTCCATTTAACGATGAAGGGAATAATCTGGTTGATGCTGCTCTTGCAATGCCCATAAGTCAAGATATCGCATCTCCGTATATTTTAGTGGATGGTCAATCGAACACCACTGCTATACGCGGGGTTAGAACTATTACTGAACCAATCAAAGTCAAAAAATATAGTAGGACATCTACTGTAGATTGGGGGAAAGTAATCGATTGGAATTTTACAGTTGCAGTTGATTTTGACGATGGTATCACTAGGAAGTTTGTTGATCAAATACTTGTAGAAATTGAAACGCGCGGTGGAGATTCAGGATCGATGCTTCTTGACGAAGATGATAACGCTGTAGGTTTAATCTTTGCAGGTGGTGTTGATAAGAGTGGAAAGTGGTATGGTGTAGCTAATAAAATACGAAATGTTCTTGCAATGTTCTCAGGAGACGACGTAGATATAGGAGATGGATGGAGTGCATCTCACGCTATGGTAGATGCTCCACCACAATTCGATATGGGAGCTATATCTATGGAACTCGAAGAAGATCAGACAATTCAACCGAATAATACGGTTAGAAATGTTTTGATAGCTGGAGTTGGAGTAGTAGCCGCGGCTGCTCTGTGGCAACATTTAAATACACGCGAGTTATAATATCTTAATATCACTGGTGTTAAATATGGGAAATTGCGCAACCGTTTCAATAATAACTTCAACTCCGGAAGATCCACCGTTATCATGCTCAGCTGGTCAAGCTCCATGTGACGTATCTACTGCGAGTAGAACATGTCAGAGTGATGGATATTACTACAATTGTGAAAATGGATGTTGGGTAAAATCTAGCACGGCATGTTCGTATTCAAATCCATCAACCCCAAGCACACCATCAACCCCAAGCACACCATCAACTCCAAGCACACCATCAACTCCAAGCACACCAAAAGTTCAATCCCCATGTGTTAAAATGGAGCGCGACGGAAAATTTGATATATCGTGTATAACCGACAAACAAAATCAGATGTTATTGGTTGCAGGTATTGGTGTTATTGCACTTGTTCTATTAATGAAGCGATAAATCTTTTTTAATATCATTGTGGCAACATTTAAATACACGCGAGTTGTAATATCTTCACAGGATTGGTGCAATAGCAATGGGATCTACGTGTACGGTAATAACTGTAGGAAAGCCAGCTCCAGTATGTACTGGTAGTACTCCGTGCGCAGATGGAAGCGCGCGTGAATGCCGCGACGATGGATTTTATTGGGATTGCGTAGATGGATGTTGGAGAAACACCGCGACTTCATGTAGAGTAGATCCGTGTACAATAGATCCGTGTGGTTCTACATGTACTGATTGTTTTAAATGCCCATCACTTGCGATATGCGATCCATGTGTGACAGATCCATGCGGAGAAGAATGTGATGATTGCTCTAAATGTCCAACAAAACCATCATGTCAAGATAAATGTATCGCAAATCCCTGTCAACCCGGATGCGATTCATATTCAGACTGTAAAGTTTGCCCAGATAGTCCACAGTGTAAGACAACTCCGATTATAGTCACAACAGATCCGTGTGAAACAGACCCGTGTTTATCGATTTGTCCAGATGCATTACGAGCTGCGTATAAGTGCGATGCTGAACCAGATTCGGAACTTCCACCCACAACAACTCCACCAACACCACCAACTATAATTCCGGGAGTTGGAACCGAAGGTAATATAAGTGAGTGCGACGGATTTAATAGAGATGGACAGTTTGATATGTCTTGCGCTATGGAAGGGGATAATAAATATTTAGTACTTTTCGGAGGACTTGCACTTATCGGCGGGATAGTTCTTCTAAGTAGGAGATCGTGATTTAAATGGTACAGTATGAATTGATAGAGGAAAACTCGGAATCTTGTCCAATCGGAACAACCGGAGGCGGGGTTCCAATTTGGTTACTTGCTATTTTGGGAGTAACCATGATAGTAGGTATAGTCGTTGTGAGTGGAGAGGAAAAAGGTGTGGTAAAATAATGGCATCACCATTGAATTCAAACGAAATATGCATAAAAGGGAATAAGTACAGGATTGTGGATGAATCGGTTCCATCAGAAGTTCCAACCGACTATGTGCTTGAACCAGATGATGGAGACCAAACCGAAATTATTCCAGGAATGACCGGAGGAGACATGACACTTGAATCAAAACTCGATAAACTTATAGATTTACTTGGTGGGGGAACTACAGTAGGTGGATACAGATCTATAAATATTACCCTAGATCCAAGAGAACAGAAGTACCAGATAACACTCGGTTTACATGCAGACCAGGTTCATATACGATCAGATCAGGGATTGACTATAAATATAAACTCGCCCTCCGGAGAAGATATATTTGTAGAATCAGCAGAGTTCCCATTCTCTCTATCAGAGATAAAGCGAAATGCCTCTATCCACACTCTATACTTCACAACTGGAGCTAACACCACGAATATCAAAATTTTAGCTATTGGTGAGGTGGGATAATGGCGATTAAATTTCAGAAGTCAGAAAGTATTCCTAACGGGGATTTCGTATACGAACGAAGATCATCTACGCTTGCGAATCCGATTCCAGCTAATACAACCAATTATCTGTTGTTATCATATTCTAAATCTTTAACTCGCGGAGATTTATTACTAACAGCGATAGGAACAGATCAGCACGACAATTCTATTTATACGTGGGTTGTCGATGGAGTAACCCTTCCTGTATCTGGAGCTGCGCGCGCTGGAAGTATATTCCAGCCGTTCGTACTTCCAGATCCGATTCGTGTAAAAACGAATGTAATTCTATATGTTACCAATAATAACGGAGTTGCATATCCAAACAATGGTCTAGATCCCGCAGACCAGATTCCATACGAATGTGTTATGATCGCGAGGTGGGCATAATGTCAAACAGTGGATCGACGGTAGCGGCTACGAATGCGGTAAACACGGTTGAATATGTATCTGTGATAAAGGAAGGTCAGATACGAAACTATATCTGGGACGTTGCAAATTCTACTTGGGTTAAGGATCCAGGAACGGTTGTCAATTTATCAGGTGTTGAGATTAAAGTTGATGTATCTGGAGATCCGGTAACGGTTTCAGGAAATTGGGTGAACATAAGTGGTAATTATATCGCTTCTGGTCAAGTTGTATCCATTTCGGGAGATTGGGTTAGTATTTCTGGAAATGCAGTGAGTGTTTCTGGAAATGCGGTTACTGTATCGGGCAACTGGGTAAACATAAGTGGAAACAGTATTGCGTCCGGTCAAGTTGTAACAGTATCCGGGAACTGGGTTAACATATCTGGAAACAATCTCGCGTCTGGTCAAGTTGTTACCGTATCTGGGAACTGGATGAATGTTTCTGGAAATGCTGTTAGCGTATCTGGAAATTGGGTAAATATTAGCGGAAATAATCTCGCATCAGGTCAGGTTGTTACCGTATCTGGAAACCATGTAGATACGAGTGGAAATTATTTCGCATCTGGTCAATCTGTGGTAACTTCCATATCCGGGAACTGGGTAAACATTAGCGGAAACAGTATCGCATCTGGTCAAGTTGTTACCGTATCCGGGAATTGGATTGATATATCCGGAGCATTAATAGCATCAGGACAAGTAGTTACAGTATCCGGTAATTGGATCAATATCAGCGGAAATAGTATCGCATCTGGACAAGTAGTTACAGTATCAGGTAATTACGTAGATACAAGTGGAAATTACTTTGCTTCTGGACAGGCAGTAACCGTATCGGGTAACTGGGTAAACTTTAGTGGAAACAATCTTGCGTCCGGTCAGGTTGTAACTGTATCGGGTAACTGGATTGATATATCCGGTGCATCAATAGCGTCCGGTCAGGTTGTAACTGTATCTGGAAACTGGATTGATATATCAGGAGCATTAATAGCATCTGGTCAAGTTGTAACCATATCTGGAAACTGGATTGATATATCTGGTGCATACTTTGCATCTGGTCAAGTAGTTAATATTTCCGGAAATGCTGTAAATGTATCTGGGAGTACAATATATTCGCGCCCTAAAGAAATATTTGTAGCATTAACTAGTGGTCTTGACGCTGGAGTTGCAGATACAAGTGCAACACTTATACACACTGTAACTACATCAAGCGAATCATATTACATGTATAGTGCAATTCATTTGGGTGCATCTACAGCTGTGTCAACAAATGTTATTACAGCATATCTTGCTCCAGCTGGAGTAGCTGATATGTCTGGAACATTGATATATTCTGGAACTTTAGATAGCGGAACACACGACGTGTTTATTGGAATTCCGTCTGGAGCTCCGAATCCGTTAGCATTAGCATCTGGTGATGCTATCACCGTGAATATCCCAATGGCTAATTTTATAACCGGGGATAAAGTTACAGCACGAATAGTACTAAAAACGGTATAATCTTTTTTTCCCAATCAGTGTATTTAAATACTCAGCAGTATTACATTATTTTAATGACTACGATTACGGTAGATGAGGATTGTCTTAAAAATGTGGATAAGTTACAGTCCTTGTTGAAACTAAGATATGATAATTTGTCCGGCGAATCAATAACGCGCGGGGCTACTGTTGAGTGGGCTGTGAATCAGCAAATATCTGCTATGACTGTTCCTGTGAAGTTCTTAGATAACTTTATAGACGGAACTATAAATAATACTCCTACTATATCGTACAACTCAAATTGGCAAAACTCACCAGGTCAAACGATGTGTGCATATATGGTTACATCTACATCTTTGTCTTTACCATCAGTGAGTTTGACATCGAATACACCCGATGCTACAAGTACTAAACGGGGGAAGAAATAATGCCAGCATCGTGGGAAATGATTAAAATAGATCAACCACCTGGAGCTCAAACTGAATCTGGAAGTACACAACTCCAGATAGGAAAGCCAACCGTTGTTGGTCAGCAAAACCAACCACCTCAGTTGGTTCAGCAACAAATAAAAAAAGTAGCTATACTAATACCTCACACTGGTGAAGTATCAAGCGAGTGGGCTTTGATGATGCGCGAATTTCCGATGCCACCGGGTTCTCAGTTGTTCATGTCACGTGGAATGCCTATAGATGTTACCCGCGAGAGTATGGTTAAGACAGCACTTGATGCCGGGTTCGAATGGTTATTTTTCCTGGACTCCGATGTGACACTTCCAAGAGATGCATTACAAAAACTCATGTCTCACAATCTCCCGATAGTGTGTGGATTGTATAAAGCTAAAAAACCAAACGGATTCTTTTGGGCTGCTTGGATGAAAGGAAAAGATGGAGCTGGAAATGATGCTTTTGTTCCTGTAGCAACATGGAATGGTCGTCTTTTCGAAGTGGATGTTATTGGAACCGGGTGTATGCTCATTCATAGGAAAGTATTCGAGGGAATTCGAGCTAAATCCGATTTGCCGTTTTTTTTATGGACAAAAGAACGGAATCCGGCATTACTTGATAAATTGAATATTCCGGTACCTCTTATGAAAACTGTATCAGAAGATTTCTGGTTTTGCATGCTTGCGAAACATTGCGGGTTCCAAGTTGTTGCCGATGGAGAAGTAAAGTGTGGACATATATCTACTGTGAAAATAACCGATCAAAATGTAACATTACCCGGAGTATAAAATGAAAAGAATACCAGGAAGAGAATTGTTGTCGAATCAAACATTGATTTATCCAAACGTAGAGGGAATATTTCCAATAGATCCGGATATAATGAGTGCTGAAAGAAGTAGGATATTTAGATTTCAATGGGCATCTAACAATATAGACGAGTTGCTAAAATGCGGTTTGATATGTCAGAATTATTTGGATATTGGAGCATGCGACGGATATATGTCTGTTGTTGTAGCAAAGAAAAAGAATCCAAATAGTATGCCAGTCCCAATACGTGTAGATGCAATAGAAGCTCACGATCAATCTTGGAGTGTATGCGAAGAAACTGCAAAAATATGTAGAAGTAAGGGATTAAATATTACTACTCATAATGTACTGTTTCAAGATTATAATACTACCGAAAAATATGATATTGTAACAGCGTTTGAAATTCTTGAGCATGTTCCGGATCCAGTATCTTTTTTAGAAAAGATATATGATTCTATGAGATTTGGTGCATATTTATTTATGACAGTACCAGAAGAACATGGAAAGTATGGGAAGACTGATACAAATGAGTGGCACTATTGGATGTTTACAATTCAATCACTTATATCAATGTTCGATGAAACAAAATGGAGAATTTACCAGGTTTTTGAACTTGGGGATTTGATACACATTAAATTACAGAAGGTTATTCCATGACATACGACAGAGAATATTTCGAGAGTGATAATCAAAGTATAGGGTATAGAGCAGAAGGATATAGAGATTTTGCAGCTCATTTCTGTGCGCTTGAGCGTATAGTATCTATGAAACCGAAAAGCGTTCTTGAAATTGGGGGAGCACGTGGATACGTGGCAAAGAAATTAATTGCATGTGGAATTCCTGCAACAGTTATAGATATAAGTGAACACTGTTTCCACACGCGAGCTGTGGATTCGTATTTACTTAAAGATCTCGAAGCTCCACCATATCCATTCTCTGATAAGGAATTTGATCTAGTATTTAGTGATTCGGTACTTGAACATTTACACTATGATAAAATAGACGATGTTATAAAAGAAATCACACGTGTAAGCAATCGTAGTTTACACGGTATTCCGATATCTGATAGCGGACAAACTCGCGAAGAGTTCATGCGTGATAACACGCATGTGATTTTGGAATCAAGAGCGTGGTGGATTGAAAAGTTTGCAAAAGCAGATCCATCCCATGAAGTAGTGATAAGCGGGAATATAATGGGCGATGCAGATAATAAGATAATTGTTCCTGGATGTTCTCATCAAAACAAGAATGCTATAAAGCTGAATATAGGATCATTTATAAATATGTTTTACTATGGATGGATAAATATAGATGTATTAAATCTTTCAGAATTTGCAAAGAAAGAAAATTATATATTTAGTCAGACTGATATGACGAAGCCATTTATATATCCGGATGGATATGTAGATTATATCTTCTCTTCACATGCTCTCGAACATATAGGAATAGAAGATGGATTGAGATTTCTAAAAGAATGCCATAGAATGCTTAAAACCGGAGGTGTAATACGCATCGCGGTTCCAGATTGTGGATTGCTTATGAGGCAGTATGTGAATAACGATTTGAATTATTTGAAACACATAAGTCCAATGGCTGAATCGTGCAAGTGCGCTCTCGATAAGTATCTTGCAGTAGGGCTTAATAATCACGCATATGCATACGATTCGTGCAATTTGAAAAATTTACTTCAAGATGCTGGTTTCAAAGATGTTGAACAGGTAGATCCGTGGCATTCACGATCTGAAATAATGGAGATGGAAACTATAGTTAGCCATCCAACAATTAGTTTGGTTATGGAGGGAACAAAATGAAGATTGCACTTGTAGTACCACCTTTGCTTAAAACTCCACCAACCGGGTATGGCGGATTAGAGCAAGTAGTATATGATTTGGGATGTGCGCTTGTTGAAAGTGGAGACGAAGTTACATTATTCGCTCCAAAAGGAAGTCATATAGATGGAGCTAAAGTATTCGAAACTATAGAAGCTCCAGAACGAACCGATGTGAATTGGGTTCAACTTGAAGGGAATGCGTACAACATGTATTCCAGGGAACTCGAACAGTTTGATATTGTACATGATCATTCTTGGTTTGCATTTCCATATCTTGTGAAGATGATGAACCAAAAGTTTAAAATATGCCACACTCATCATGGACATCTCGATTGGAATCCATCTAAAGTTCCTCCACAAATCAACAAGGTGAATTTGATAGCAATATCAGATTATATGAGTAAAGAATATCTTGCACAAGGGTGGGTATCGAAATTTGTATACAATGGCATAGATATGAGGAAATATATGTATACAGAGAATAAAGGAGACCGTCTTGTATTTGTTGGAAGAATTAGTAAATTCAAAATGCCCGACGTTGCAATAAAAGCCGCTATGGATACAAATACTCCTATAGATATTATAGGAGGATCATTTGTAGATGATAAAGCATACCTCGACATGATAAAGAAAATGTGCGAAAATAGCAATGGTATTGCAACACTTCATTTAGATATGCCAATGGATGAAAAAATTAAGATCGTTGGGGCTGCAAAAGCTAACCTGGTTTGTTCTAAATTTAACGAGCCATTTGGTCTTGTAGCTGCTGAAGCTCTTGCATGTGGAACCCCGGTTATCGCTTTCAGTGATGGAGCTCTTGTGGAAGTTGTTGGAAATAATCGTGAAGCTGGATATATGTGCAACTCTTACGATGAGTTTAAGACATGTATAGGAATTATATCTACATGTGGAATTAAACCATCAGATTGTAGAAAGCGTGCAGAATTGTTTAGCCGAGAGAATATGGCTAAAAATTACAAGGTATTATATAACCAGATAATAAAAGGCGAAGAATGGTAGCACAAGACGGATCGTATTATTATTCTACGTATCCAATTACAGTATCGATAGAAACATATTGTTATTGCAATGCGCGTTGTAATTTTTGTGGTCTTGTAAATTCGAATAGAAAACGCGGAGCTATGTCGCGCGAATTATTTCATAAGATAATTGATGAAATATCAACCTGGAATAAAAAAGTAACTATTGGTTTGAGTGTGTATGGCGAACCATTTTTAAATCCAGATTGGCTACATTTTATGCAATATGTTAGTGATAAAGCCCCATTATCCAAATTAACTATATCTACAAACGGGAGTACTTTTGACGATAAAGTTATAGACGAGATAGTTAAATTCAATAATATAGAACAGATAGGATTTAGTTTGTATGCGTTTTACCCAGATACTTACAAAAGAATAATGGGATTAACTGTAAAAACTATAGATAATATAGATCATGCTGTAGAAAGAATATCAAAGGAAAGACCAGAAATTCCAATAGATATAAGCTATACGGAAGATAAAGGATATATGGATCCAGATGAATTAGAATTATTCAAGATAAAATGGGGAAAATACTCCAGATATCCTCACCCTATGATTTATAACTATCAACATCCGAATTATGTTAATCACGGGTACTCAAACGTTCCATGTCAAACAATGTTTACAAATTTATCCATATTGCACGATGGTAGAGTAAATCTATGTTGTTTCGATGCACACGGAGAGATAATACTTGGAGATGTGAATAAAAACACTTTACTCGAAATATGGCATGGAGAGTCATTCAAGAGAATGAGAGATATTCATGTTGTAGGATCTAGGTGCAAAATACCACTATGTCATAGTTGTAATTATGGATATAGTGCAGAATATATTGGGTTGAAAATAGCATAACGTAAAAATAATTATGGTCTATTTTTGAAATAATCCCTATAGAGCGCATATGCTCCCATAGATATACCAATGATACCGCCAATAAGAACCGGAATTGCCCAAGGTTCTATGATCGGAGCATTGTTAGTACCAGTATTAATGTCTGCCTCCGATTGTGTTTCTGGTTCTCCCTCTCTGCGTATGTCTATCAATTCAGCAGTGTATCCCCATTTATCGACTCCGATTGCGCCCATGTAAGCTTCTGGTAGTCGTACAGCTGCGACAACATTTTCACCTTCTTCATATCCTAGCGTAGATAATGACATTCCAGACATAGAATACCTTGTGAAGTTATCCTGTTCTATATAAAATGCATCAAATCCAGGAACAGAGTAAGCTCGACCTGAAACAACCATACGATCTGTAGGAACTGGATACATTATTGACTGTTCATAATCCGCAGGAGCTACAACTGCTTTTACTGGTTCGCAGTAAACAAGTATCGTTGGCTTGCCTTCTGAAACTCCGTGTGATCCCGGAGGCATTGCAGTACATGATGTTATTTTCCACCCTACTGGCGGCGCATATCCATATGGGTTGTTGGCATCTGGGCATACTCCGCGCGCATATCCTACTATTTTGTATGGCAATGTATCATCAAGGATTTCAGTAAATCCAAAATCCTCTGGTTGTGGTATATTGGTATCTGTAATCATGTTATTTTCTCCCAAGTATTACATATGCTAAAGCTCCAGCTCCTATCACGGACATTATCAACAATACCGGGATTTCTTGCGGAGGTTCTGGTTGTTCCATATCTGGTTCTTGATATCCACACGATGTAGAATTCTTTTCAGTGAGTGTTATAACACCGTTGATACAATCGTATCTATCAACATCATTGACACCACCACATGACCAAGGCTTGTCAGCAATTGGCTCACACTGTGGTTGAGGTGCGTATCCAAAAATTTCAGATTCATAAGTATATGCCATACAAATACCAACTCTATATGATTACTCTATCTGTACGTATTTAAATCTTATGGCAATCCCATGAAAAATCTTAGGGAAGATTGTGTAAATCTCCATTCTCGCACTTGGGATCCATCTCTAGCAACTCCCCAAGTAAACTCTACAATTTCATCATTGTGCCATGATCTCAATTTGGGGCATTTAAATTTGGAAAGTCCTTTTATACGCTGGATTTGTTTACATGTGAAAGTCCCGGTTCCATATTTTTCATATATAAGTCGTGATATCTCTTTATAATATGGGCTAGTTCTTTTAAGATAAGTCATTACCGCATCGACCTCGACAATCGTTCTAAACCATCAAACGCTTGTCTAAACTCCCACGTTCTACCAACACGTCGTATTTCATCAATAAAATGATCGGTTTCATCAAGATATAGTTTTACGAACCCTTCTTTGAATCCTTTAAGATCCGTCAAGTTATCAATACGGTCACAAATTTTTACAAGTAATGCTGAATTTGGCGCAGATTCATCTAATACTTTATCTATCGCATCTTGCCACTTAGCCGCGCGCGGATGTATGTTATCATCTTTTGTGAGTGCTATTACTATATCCGATACTTCTTTTTTATATACTTGATGTAAAGGCATGCGAGATAACGCATCTTCAAATAGATCTATTCCTTTTTCACCACAATCTTCTATCATATCATGCATCCATGCGGCTATAATTGCTGTTTGATTATATGTATCTGGCTCATAATATGGAATTAGAAATGCAACGCGCGCAGGGTGTACTATGTAAGGTACTGGAGGGGATGTGTATTTTCTAAATTGTCCATCGTGAGCTACAGATGCAGCTTTAGAAGACATTCGTATAGATTCTAAAAATTCCATTTCTGTTGCCATAATACTATTGTGTCGCAACAGTTTAAAAAAGTTTGGATTTTGAGTTATGCTTCGAGTTCTACAATTTCAACATTGTATGAACCGAAGACAAGACCAGAAGTTGTTGTTGCAGCTGGCTGAACATAATAGAACCTGACCAGTCTTTCACCATCTGGACTTTCGATAACAATCGGACGACCAGATCTCGATGTGCGCTGCTCTGACCCAGAAGTACTTACAGTGTCAGTTTCTAGAGTGTGGAACGACGTTCCTGTTCCACTCATTGCAACCTGGATGTGAACTGTTGTATCTTCTGTGTTAGAATACACTTTAGATTCCCAGATCTTCATAGCGCATCCTTTCGGGATACGTACAGATGTTGCGAACCCGCTCCACATATTACTTTCCAGAGTCATTGCCCCGCTAGTAAGCGTGGTTGCAGATACCGTATAGTTAGTGTTTGAAATCTGCGCGAATATAGTAAAAAGTTCTGATGTCATTACATCAACACCCCCTTAGATACAACATCTGCACTTTGGAGAATTGCACCGTATTCCTTGATTGCCTGATCGCGCTTTAAGTTCGGATATACCGAGAATCCATCGAATCCCCAGGTCTTCTTTAGCCCCTGAGTGATTGTCGAATCTGCTGTAGTAACCGGAAGCCCGACCCAGTGGCACGGATATGATTTCGATAGAACATCGAATATCAGTGATGGGCTGTTCGGGATCTTTACTATATATTCACCGTATGTGAATTTCACACCAGTCCTGAGGTTGAGGTTGGTATCATTACCGAATACGAATCCGTAGTGAATTTCTGGGAAGAATACGGTTTCAATCTGCCCGAAATTGTATCCGAATCCGTTTGAGTAGTTTGCTCCACCAACAACACGTTCCTTCTGGAAACGGCTCTGGTTAACTCCCTTCGGGATCTGCAATCCTACGCGCAGGAATCCGGGAGTCACATTCATCTTGACGTGGAATATGCGGTCATTCCATGTGTATGGTACAAACCACATATCGTTAGTATCCCATACGTCGGTAAGATCAAATTCCAAACCAGTGGTGTATGATCTTGCGTTGAGTTCTCCATCAATACCTACTGTGGTTGTCCCACCATCATAAGTATTCAGGACATCCGCAGCTGTAGTTGGGATTCCACCGTAGTCAAAACTCTCAAACTCTTTGTTCTGTCGTGAAATAACCCGGAACACCATCGCTTTGTTAGTGTTTGGGAAATACACGGTTAAAAGCTCGTTATCCTTAACGAGACCATATTTATCGGTTACTGCCATGCATTCATCACTCTCCGTGAATAAGAGATGTATATGATTGGTAAGTATTTAAATGTTTTTCTTTATTTAATATAATTATCTACGATATGTTCATATATAATGAAGCAATTAATATAACACAATGATCTATCAGTGGGGGAAGTAATGGCAGCACGATATCATTTCAAACTTAACGGTGGATACAGCGATATTACTGCAAACCATAATTTCCAAACATCGTGCTTCGATTCTATACGAGAAGGAAACCCACTCATGGTTCCGATTGAAGGATCCTTAGGATCCTTAGGATATGAAATATCTTGTCTTGAATACATACTTGACGCGGTTATAGATTCTGGAGGAGAATTCGTTGACGAGGATTTGTTTGGAAATCTTGCTCATCCTACTTTAGATTTGACACAGAATTTGTGCCATACAATCGACGACAGCGATGTGCCATTCACATGCATTCCTAAAGTAATAGATGCATACGTAAGTGTATCTTCAAACGGATTTAATACTTCACGTGAAAAAACAAATGGAAGTATAGTATCTATCGATAAAGACGTTTCCAGAAAAAATCTCACATCTGACATTAAAAAAATTACATCGAGATACCAGTCGGATCTTAGGGAAACTACGTGCAGACCTCACTCAGCTCGATCACGCTATGGGGATTCGCGCGATCAGATAACGTGCTTTGAAAAACTTCTTGGGGAAGCGCAAGGAATGGAATTTGATGTAAATTCATTCCCAGATGATTACTTCGATTACCCAATGTGCCACTTTTCTAGTGGTGGATCTGGAATGGAATGGTGTTTTAAAAGAATTATAAGTGCGGCTACTTCAATGCCTTCATATTCGAGAGATAATACTTGGCATTACAATTCTGTAAAATTACTTGACGATATGATTGCTTCAAAGAAATTTGAACGGCAATTATACGAACTGCCAATATGTGAAGAGAAATCCACGTGTTTAGATAATATGTTATATCCGCATCAGTCTACTGTTGGAGCAGCTCCAATCGAAACAATACTTAATACGTACACAGATTCGAACGGGGTGATAGATACAGATAGTGAACACTCTCCATTCAGTGGAGAAAAATGTCATTATATTGGGTATGACTCCGGATATGAAAATTGTCTGGATACAGCTATACGCGGAATTTCCAGGTTGTTCGAGGCATACGAGCAGGATACTAAGCAATTTGCTGAAAAACTTGCAAATATGGTTTATTCTCAGCTACAATACAACAGCGAGTGTGGAACGCTTAAATTCATAACATTGTTGTCTACAACATCTCCAGAGTTTTCAAGGGCATCTACAGCAGCATATGTAGATAAGATCGCTCCAAATGTAATTGGAGATTTTAAAACCCCATTTTCAAAAATTGAATCACTAAACTGCATGAGCAAACTTAAACAAGAGCATGAAGTAAAAGGTATTGATTATGCTCTAGAACTTGGAAGTCCGATAAATTATCTGCTATATCGTGGAGGGTTTGATCAGAGCGTAATATTAAATGAGCTTAATAAAGAACCATGTAAGAGCGTAGTAACCGGGGATAAAATTCCGTGTTTGCAGAAACTTACAAAAGAACTCATGGTAGATTATAGTGGAAAAGAACCACAATTAAATGGAAATACCAAATACATGATAGAAAAGTTGCTAAGCGGCGGAGAAAATGTAAATACGATACTGTATCCGAAAGATGGTACATACTTTACAGACTACATTACAGATGGTCTTTATCACTCTATAATAGTCAATGCCGGAACTGCTATGGAATCAATATCATTGTTAGATTTTATGATACGAAGGATGGCAGATCACTCAGAATTCTACGGGATTAAATTTAGAGATACGGAAGAGCATCAGCGTGTAGGAAGAATATATGATATAATCGAAGAGGCTAACCGAAGATATCCCGAAAATGAGCATTCGCTTAGATTCAGGAATCCGACACCAATACGATATGCGCTTGATAAAATGTGCGATAACACTGATGAAGATGTTATAAAGGCTCTTAAAAGTGGATTGTTTACTTATGGAAAGTCAAAGAGTATAACAGAAGTACTCGCATCGTGGTATGATCAATTTAAAGGAAACGATGAGATTGTTGGATTGATGTCAAAAGTAATGTCGGAAAACAAAGCCGTATTGAATGGGTACTTTAAGGCATATACACACGCGCAACAAAACGTTTCAAAACCAGACAAAGAACTTAACCTTACCGCACCAGTTATTGAATTGTTCGAGAAGGTTTATGGTAAACCAATGAGCGAATACTTCAAACCATCGTTAGAGACAAGAATGCTATACGACGAAATGTGCTTCAACACTCCAGGAGTAGACGACAAAGAATTCTTGGAAAATATTTATGATGATATTCCGCGCGCATCAAAATTACGCAACGATCCTAAGAAAATCGTTGGTGTTTATGACGTTATGGTTGGAAAATCTGGAGAATGGAGTAAAGATCACATTCTAAGATATGCAGATGTTGTCAGTAAAATACTCTACGGATCTCAATATCCAATCGGGGAACCATACATAATTCGTGCTGAAAAGATGCGTCCAGTTCCAGTTGGGCTTATAGATGCCGTAAATGCCATATCTGATTATGAATATATAGGTAAGAGAACTGACAATGTGCGCGGAAAACTCACAATGCAGGTATTCCCTCAGATCAGACCAGAAATGATTAGTGGCAACCCAGATTATGTTGTAAATACTTTCAAGAATGAGAAAGCAAATGATTTCATAGTTGATATGTATTATACAGATATTACTGGTAATGCGTTGCCTCAGCTGAGGAATCAGTTCACATTCAGGGAAGCGCTGCAAAAGTTTCCGAAGAAGTTTAAGAACAAACTCCAGGCAACATATCCGTACCTGTTCGGTCAAATAGATGCTGTGATAGCGAAAGAAATAGACGAAAAAGAAAAACCAGATCAACCAGACGTTAGCGCATATAAACTTGTAATCAGTAATAAACCTGCGGATATTATTCGCTCATCTGGATGTCAGCAGTGGGATAGCATTTCGTGTATGAGTATTTTTGGTGGAAGTCATAACGAGTCGCTTGAATCTTATCTTAATGGCGGAAGTTATATCGCATATTTGACAAAGAAGAGTGAATATGAACCACAGTGGCTCGCGCGGCTATATATGCATCAGTGTGAAAACTGTAACTGTGTTTCTATACAGGATCGGCTGAGATATTATGAAATTGAGCGTACAGAAGGAAGAAAGTATCCGAACTGGCACTTACTATACGACGCAGTACGTGTAGTTCTCGCAGAGAAAGGTGTAAATAATATAAGCCATACAGGATCTTGCGATTTCCCGTGGAGTAGCAGTGGTAGTACACGAGACGACATAATGAATTATGGGGATCCGAGATGCGACGACGAGATGGAAGAACGTACTAGCAACTGCATCAGTGAATGTGAAGATGATTGTGATACTGATCGTAAGTTAGACGATTACAGAGATGAAATATCTGGAGAAGTTTCAGATGAAATCGAGCGAAGATTTGAAGAAGCTAAATTAGAACATACGATTACAAATGAAGACGGAGATGAAGAACTCGATATTGATGAAGACGAATTAAGAGAAGAAGTCGAACAAGATGTTTATGATACTTTCGAAGATGAATTACTTGGAGAAAAAATACAAGACTGTAAAGATGGATGTGATAGTGATTGCGAGTATATAAATGAAGATTTCGATTGTATAGAATATCTCGCAGACATAGGGGAATTGGACGACGATGATAGCGATGTGTGGACTGACTCAGATGATATAAAACCGATGAAGAAAGATTCATCTATGTTCAAAGGAATACTTTTTGAGCGAACTGGTCAAGATACCGACGAATCGAAGTTTATAGTTCAGGCAAAGAGTGATTTCTAATGGCACGACGAGTACGATCTACAGGAGAAAAAACTCCGATTGATAGGTGGAACGATACTAACTTTGTAAACGAGTGCTTTGATTCTATTGCAAAAGACGATCCAATCATGATGAGAGTAAAAGATTTGAATATAGATACAATGACATGTATAGATTATTTATTGAGTGTGTCATATAACGAAAGAAAAGATCCGCGCGCGCACCCGGCTCCGGTTGGGATGTATCAATTTGGAAGAGAAGATATAGATTTTACAAAACCATACTGTACAGACGATGATGGCAATACTGTAAATTGCATTTCAAAAATTGTAGACTTTCATACACAAAATGTTAACGTGAAAACCGGCGGAGTAGAATTAGCTACAATTGGAGCTCCGAAAGGAGTATCTGCGGACACAATCGCTCCAAAAACAATGCGAAGATTCTTTGAAAAATATATCGACGCGATAAAAGAATCCAGGTGCGAAACTTATTCGAGTAGAGAAGGTGGTAGTACGGATTACTCATCTTGTCTGAACAAATTATTTGAATTGGATCCGTATCTTGGAACTATATATTTCCCAGATAAGTCTGATTTCGAGTTTGAAGATTGTTCAACAACTATAGGAACAGCTACGTATAAAGTCCCATGTTTAGAAAAGGTGATAATAGACGGTTTAGCATTTAAGCAGTCTCGGATGTCCTATGATTTTAGAAACCGCGACACTATGCCATATAAAAATGCTCACAAACTATTAGGAGATTTGATATCCCACGGAGACAGAGAATATAAATTTAACAACGAATTGCTCACATCTAGACCAATAGGAGATCCATTTGGGTATCCTACGTACATAGATATGTTGACAGATACAAGGTTGCGCATAGACGACAAAGAGATAAATCAGAGCTATTCTTCGTCTCCATTATTCTATTCGTATTTAATTGGGGCGGCTGGACACAAGTACAAAGTTCCGGGATTAGTACTCGATGTAAATTCAAACTTTTGTCGAGATAGAGAAACCAGGGATATGATACCGTGCCTAGACAAGATGTTGATAGAGGCTCTCCGTGGATATAACGAACAGGGTGGTGTATTCACTGGAAATATAAAAGAAATCTCGGCACATCCATACTTTAAAGAGAAGCCGTGTGCATTATTATCAATCGTGAGTAAATATACTGATAAGAATCAGCACGAAGGATCGCGTGGTCTCGATTCTGGTGATGCTCCAGGAATGATGCTACAATCTGTTGCTCCAGTAATCAAAGAGGTTATGCATTCAAAGACAATGTGTACAAGTTGGTTTACTGGAGATCAGATACCAATACGTGAATATGGTATTGAACTTGGGGTTCCTGTAATTGCTATTACAAATATAGATAAAGATGTCCAGAATGGAAACTATTTCAGGGAATCGTGTACTAGTATAGACGGATCTAAGCAAATCACGTGCTTTGCTAAAATGACTGAAATACTCGGAAGAGATATTGAAACATATGGAGTTACTGGAGCATCAGAAGCTAATTTCGCACTTGTCAATTATGCAATGAGAATTCCGATGAGAATGGAAAAGTCCGTGATTCCAAATATAGTTGAAAAATTCAATAATAATGGATCTATAGTAGATAATACATACAAGGAAAATTGGAGAGATTTGTTGGAAGATGTAATACAGTCGCGTGGATCAGACATTATTAATAATATGTGTAGTGATGGCAAAAGTGCATTGTATCACGTACTTTCTGGACTTAAAGATACCAGAGGAGATGGTCATTGGAGTACTCGCGCATATACTCGAAATGTAAATGATGTGATTAGTAAGAAAGGAATGTCTGAAAGCGAAAGAATGTTCGTGATTAATGATATATTTCCAACATTAGAAAAAGAAATGACTATACGTACTTTGTCAGGATGGGTTAACGAAGACATTCCAGAAGACACGGCTAATGAAATGTGCTCTATTATGAAATCTAATTCGGATTGGGTGAGCGCGCTTGTAGCCATGGAAAAACGTGATGAAGGAACATTGTCTGGTGAAGATACAGTTCAAAATGCATATAAAAAATGTTTCGGGGTTGAATATCCAAAGGCATACGGATATACACAAGAAGCAAGAAAAATATTCGATTACCTGTGCTTCTCAGAACAAGACCTTGACGAAAATTCACTTGTGCAGGATATAATAGGAATATCACCAGGAGATCCAGATTCATTAACCCGCGCGTCCACACTAAAGGCAGATGAGCATGGAATAGTGGGGGTTTACGAAGTAAATACTAAGGAAGCATGGAATGAGGAAGAAATAGAGAAATATGTTCGTGATGTATCAAAAGTATGGTACGGAATGACTTCTGGAGAGCATGGACTTTACTATATGTTCCACGGTAGTGGGGATTATGACGATGCTCACACTCCTCTTATAACAAATGTTGGAACCAGAGACGCTCCTAAAAAAGCTCGCGTATATATGACAATCGAGCCATCCCCAGAACTGGAATATCACGACATATTCAGGACTGTAGATGATGTTAAAACTAGAGGAGATTTTGAAGTTACATTCCATTATATGTCGGAAGAAGGAATAGATGATGGCAACGATATAGATAAATTGGAGAAAACAGTCGCATTTTCAGACATCGTAACTGATATGCCAAAGAATGTGAGAAATTACTTGATTAAATACAACCAGAAATTATTTAATAAGATCCAGAATGTTGCGAATGCAGTTCGTGTTAAGAAGCCATCAGAAGGAAGATATAAGCTCGTTATCAGTAACAAGAGCGCGGATCTTGCGCGATGCACATCGTGTCAGCCATGGTCTGATAAATCATGTTTGAACCTGGAGGGTGGGTGCTACCGCGCGGCTGTGAGGACATATGCTCACTATGGAAGTTATGTCGCATATCTGGTTAAAGATAGTGAGTACGAACCCCAGTGGCTCGGAAGATTGCTCATTCATAAATGTAAATCTCGTAAGGGAGAATATGATACGACAAAAGTACCTACACTGAGCATCCAGGACTCAAAACAGCATTATACAACAAAACCAAGGTTCTGGGGAATTGTATACGATGCCGTGAGAGTTATATTCGCTGAAAAGGGTATAAACGAAGGAACAACTAGGGATTGGTGTGGGGAGTGGGCTTGGAAACGTGCCAATAAAGGATTGGTAGCTGATTATAGTCATATATGTGATGATGCAATCGATGAAATGATTAGCGAAGATGAGAACGGTTGCGTAGAAAGATGTATGGAAAATGCTGACTATGATATGGATGTAGAGGGATCGGAAGATGATGCTCGCGAAGAATGCGAACAAAATTGTGCAGACGAAATACGAGATAATTTTAACTGCGAAGAGTATCTCGAAGGATATTTCGAAGACGATGATGAATCCCCATTGTACGTAAGTTATTCTGACAGCAATACTATACAGCATATTGTAAAGGGTGAAAAAGAGTATAATCTCATATTGACTCATCGTATAAATGATACATCAGATCCAGAAAAGTTTGTTAAGAAACTTGAAAATACTTTCTAACTTTTTTAAAAATTTATAAAAATAGTGGTGATCTTTATTGATTATATTCGCGCCAGTATACGTACATAATACGCACAATCGTCTGGATTGCTAAATGTAACGGTTACGTTATCTCCAGATAGTAAAACGATTGGGTTGTCTGGTGTGAAATATAAATCACTAGTAATATTCGCAGCCATATTTAACGAATAGATTTTAACATCTATACCGGCTGTAATTCCGTGGGTTATTATAAATTCTGACGATGTGGTTGTTCCGCTTGTTGCGTGATATTCCGCATAATCAAAATATCGTATGGTTGTATCGTTAGCCAGAGAAGCAGATATTGCACCAGATCCGGTATCTGTTTCTACGAGTACTGCTAACGGGGCTAGTGTGACCGTTTCTCCAGATATTTTAGCGATTACGGTAGCTCCACTTACATCTACCCAATTACCAGATACGGAGACTGTGAATGAACCACCAGAGATATAGGCAAATACCGCACTACCAGAAACGTTTGCGATTACAGTAGCTCCACTTATATCTACCCACGAACCGGATACTGTTACAACTTGACCAGATATATCAACTATGACATTTGCGCCACTGATGTCAACCCACGAACCAGAAACGGTTACTGCATCTCCAGAAATATCAACTTGTAGATTTCCACCAGAGATATATGCAAACACCGCACTTCCAGACACATTGGCGATAACTGTTGCTCCGCTTATGTCTACCCAGCTTCCAGATACATCTGTTGTAACTGAACCACCAGAGATATATGCAAACACCGCACTACCGGATACATTAGCTATGACATTTGCGCCACTGATGTCAACCCAGTCTCCAGAAACGGTTACTGGACTTCCAGAAACATCCGCTATTACAGTAGCTCCGCTGATGTCTACCCATGCACCAGATATAGCCACTGGAGAACCTGAGGCAATCGTGGTAGAGATCGAACCACCAGATATATAAACGAAAACCGCGCTACCCGATACATCTGTAGTTACATTAGCGCCGGATATATCAACCCACGCGCCCGATACATCTGTAGTGACCGAACCACCAGAAATATAGGCAAAAACGGACTCTCCGCTAATATTTACCCAATCTCCGGACACGGTTACAGCCTGACCTGATATGTCGAAGTACTGTTTACCGTTGATTATAGCTGGCATGTTAGATCACCACTTGATTCTTTGTATATAATAGTCATTATACTCATCCCATATTTAAATAATTCCCTTAATCCTCTATTTACACCTGTTTTCATACCTTTCTCACCCGTATCGTAGCTCCATAGTCACAATTATCCGGGTTAGGGAATACCATTGTAAGCGAATCCCCACTCGCAAGCCACAACTTGGCATCTGGTGTCCAGTATACACTCGTAACTCCAAGTCTGACCATATCTACTGATAATACTTTGGTGTAGAATCCGGTTGAAGTTCCGTGCTGAAGCTGGATATATAATTCCGAAGCTGTAATTGGAGCTGCACTTCCACGATATGTAGCATAGTCTACAACGTGCGTATCGTTTGCATTTAATGTGAGTGCAAGTGTGTCACCACTGGATCCAGAATCAGCTCCTTCGGCAATATCATAGAACGGGGTTGTTACTACTGTACTACCAGAAGTTCCTACATATACGAATTGCCCGGATACATTGGTTGTTGCTGATACCGTACCACCTGAGATGTAAACGAATACAGATTCTCCAGATACAGAAGCTGTGAACGAACCCCCGGAAATGTAAACGAAAACTGCGCTTCCGGATACGTCTACGGGTTGACCAGACACGGAAGCTGTAAATGAACCCCCGGAAATGTAAACGAATATGGATTCTCCACTTACCTTTACAACATCTCCGGACACCGAAGTGATAACTTCCGCACCGCTAATATCAACCCAATTTCCAGATACCGATGTGAGAATATTTGCTCCGCTTATATCTACCCACGATCCAGATATAGTTATCGCGTTTCCAGATACCGATGTGAGAACAGTTGATCCACTTATATCCACCCAATTTCCTGAGATAGATGTAACTACAGATTGCCCAGATGCGAAATAGTTTCCGCTAGTGTCTACATGATTTCCTGAGATAGATGTAACTACAGATTGCCCAGATGCGAAATATGCTCCAGAAATATCTAAGGAAACATTTGCAGTTGATCCACTTACATCAATCCAGTTTCCAGATACAGTTACAGCATTCCCTGATACTGATGTGAGAATGGTGGATCCGCTAACACTTATCCAGTTTCCAGATACAGTTACAGCATTCCCTGATACTGATGTTAGAACAGATTGACCAGATGCTAGATATGCTCCGGAAATATCCGTTGCAATATTAACTGTAGCTCCGCTTACATCCACCCAGTTTCCCGATACAGTTACAGCATTTCCTGATACAGTTACAGCATTTCCTGATACAGTTACCGCTTGACCAGAAACCGAAGTTGTAACTGATCCACCAGAGATGTAAACGAATACGGATTGACCAGAGATATTTACTACATTTCCGGATACATTAACTGGTTGACCAGAGACGTAAACTACCTGTCCAGAGATCTTTACTACGTCTCCGGATGCCTCATTTTCGTGGTAATATATACGTCCTGTCATGTTCCCTCAGATTAAATTTTTACTTCTTCTCTTGGAACTGACCTGTACTCCTTCATGGTAGCGAAAATCCTTACAGAAGCGGTTTTGCCCTGATCGCACACCAAAAATATTTTATTTATTTTCGACGATCTCATATCAATTTGAAATGTATCTCCAGGAACCAATGTTGGATCGGTTGGAGTTTGATTAAGCGAATAAGTGCTTTCAATTCCATAATCATTTACATATAAATGAACTGGATCTGCACCGTCGTTAAACACAGTCATTGAAATCCACGGTAGAGACGGAAGTTTATCTCTATTTAACTCAAGAACCGAACTATCTACTGTGAATTCGTATTTACGAACGAGATCTGGGATTGCGTCTTTCTCTACAGCCAACATCTCGTAAAGAATTCCAGCAATATCATTGAGGAGTTGTGTCTGTATGACTTGCGCGACATATGGACGCTCCTTTAAGATGATGTCAACATTAGTTTGTTTGTCCGCCATTTATACACCTCAATGCACCGTTCGCGAAATCGTGATAGTCCTATCCCGTCCTAGCCAGTCAGTCCATTTTATATTTTCTTCGTTGGATACAATTGCATTATTCGCCGGGGAATAAGTCTGTGGTTGCTTAACAGTATCGTGATAATATCCCACTGGATTATCTGGTGTTCCTTTAAAATCCTCAGTGAGTGTCATTGCTACTGGTACAGATTGAACTACGGTATTCTTTCTATACATTGAATATGCGATATATCCGAGAGCAACTACAGCCATTGCCCCGAATATTAAAAGAATAACATTATCATCGTCCATTAACTGCACCTGATCCTACACTATAATTGATCTTTCGTTATATAAAGGTTTTGTGAGTAAAACGGATGAGCGTGGTACGAGTTGCACGTACATCAACACGGTTTTGGAGACCGGCACTCTACCTATTAAGCTACACGCCCCAACTCTCTCGCCGCGGCTCGAACGCGGATCACATGTTTAGGAAACATGTAGGATGTCCATTACCCTACGAGAGAATACTCTCGCGCCGAGAATTGCACTCGGATCGTTGAGTTAGAAGCTCAACAGGATGGTCTGTTACCCCACGCGAGAATGCACCTACACAGAATCGAACTGTGTCTGACACCTTGTAAGGGTATCGTGCTTCCACTACACTATAGGTGCTCAATGGGCGCGGAGGGATTTGCACCCCCATCCCCCAGATTAAAAGTCTAGTGCTCTACAATTGGAGCTACACGCCCGAATCCCACATTCCGGATTTGAACCGGCATCCTTGGTTCTACAGACCAATATTCTACCTTTGAACTAATGTGGGTCGGTTTTGGCTTACACTCTCCTTACTCGTTTTATTAAGACACTATAACCATCTTGGTTGAATTTTACGTACATTTTATTCACTCCGTGCGCCTTCAAGCTTCCGCAAATATCTTACCAGAAGATTTGTTGCGCATTCCAATTCGTATTCATCCCACCATTCGCATTCTGCTTTCGTGCAGTTGCGCTTGGTTACGGGGCATACTTTTTCTCCTCGCATTGTTACCTCTGTTCATTCGTTGGCTTGAGCCAAAGTCTCGACTCTCCCCCAAACAATCTCGTTGTGAGATCTGGGAAGTATGCAAGTAATACTAAGGTTTGCTGCGTATCATATTTAAGCATTTTCATTAGCTCGTCTTTCTTGCGATCAAGAGATATGTTCTTATCGAAGAGATCCAGGTAATGCGGGTCTTTTAAGAGGCGCAATATGGGTTTGTCTATTTGCATGTTCTTTGTAATTGCAAACCGAAGCGCGCGCAACATACGTAATGCATCTTCCTCGAAACGGTCTTTTGCATTTCCAACACAACGTATGATGCCGCGCTCTATATCTCTCACTCCATTATACGGGTCGATTATCTCCTGGCTCATCATATCTATCGCTATTGCATTCATTGTGAAGTCTCTGCGCGCGAGGTCGTCAAATATTGTTCCGACGAATACTTCATCCGGTCTGCGACCATCTTTATATGTTCCTTCTTTGCGGCACAGTACAAAGTCTGCATCAAGTGGCGCACCTGGGAATCCCCATTCTATGTGTGCGCGTATGGTAAAGAATTCAGGCTGTTCCAGGTATATCCGACCACGATCAAAAATAAATCTACGCATTTCTTCATAGCTCGGAGCTTCTACTGCGAAATCAACATCTTTATTTTTAACTCCAAGAAAAGCATCTCGAACCGCGCCCCCGACTTTGTAGATCCGTATATCGTATACCATTGTTCCCAATCCACTACCATATTTGGCAAATACATTTATATAGGTATCTGATCATATTGTTATCAGTGACAAATTATGGTTTCTTGTAAATCCACCGCAACAACAATACCATGCGCTGGCGGCGCTTTAGCTGGAGTATATTTATATACCGGAACTGGGGTCGAATTGAATATTCCAGATGGCGGTATAGCTAAAATTCAGATTATGACCGAATCTTACACATGTGACGACACAGGATATGTTCCGGTAGAATATTGTCTAGATTGGGGAGATGGCACTAGTACTTCGGGAACATTTCCAACAGGAATGGCTGTTGCACGGAATGTAGAACTATCACATCAATATTTTTATTCAGGAACGGGCGGATCTTATACTTGCATACCATCAGCAACAATTCTTACAGCGTGTGGTGGAACACGTACTGTAAATACAACTGACGTGAGAAGATCTCTTTTAATTTTCGTACAGAAACCGGGTGTTCCAGCTCCATCTCCAAACATGTCAAGTTATAAACTACATTCAGCATTTTCTACAGCGACTTGCGCAGGGATCCATACAGATTATTGTACTAATGGAGAAACTAGTGAAACGTGTGTTAACGGATATAAACAGAAATGCGATTCTGGATCCTGGATACGCGATTTGTCAAGACCGTGCGATGATGGTAGTGAAAGCGATGGTATATTGACATGTACCGGGGAAACAAAATGCATGCAGAATGGCATGGAGTATGGATATTGTACTCAGAATGGTCAGACCGGGTGGGTCGGAACCGGAAGATCATGTACTCCAACTACTCCAACAGACGGATCTACACGATGTATCGGTACTAGTGGTCAGAGACTTGTTAATGGATCGTGGGTTAATGATAGTACAATATCGTGTAGTGGAACTGGAAATACTGATATAACAAATCCTCCAGTAGAAGGTGGGGATGATATACTCGCTTCTATAATGGAATTCTACGAGAATAATAAGATGGTATCAATCCTTGGGATCGCACTTCTCGGAGGAGTTATGATTTTCGGTGGAAGTAGGAGCTGATTAAGATGTCTAACGAATATTATTTGAATAAAGTACACACAATGGCAACCGATGATGAATGCGCGCTTACACATGTTCCTGGAACACGATCTCCATATTACGGAACATGTCCAGACTGTGGTTTAACACCACCCATGCACTCGAAAGTTTTGGGAGAAATTGCGGTACTTGGTATAGGAACTCTTCTAGTTCTTGGAGCAGGATTATACGTAGTATCAAGTATAATTGGAGCTGGATTTTCTAAAGGAAAACAGTTTATCAAAGCGTAGAAAAAGATATTAATCTACTTTTTTAGGATTTTTACAATCTACATGCTGAAACTTTTCTGAGTTATTTCCAACGCACGTGTAAAGCTCCATTTCCTGGAAGTGTTTTCTGCATAGAACACATTTTGCTTTTCCATAAATGTCTTTCCACGCTTTAGTTTTGTCTATGCGCGTTTTCATATATCCTTTCTTTGTTGGAATGCGATAGACTTTGTTCTTGAATTCATTTTCAGTTCCTATCACTACTCTTTTTGCCATACTAAGTATTTGGCTTATGAGTAAATAAACTTTACCGTGGTTAAAATCGAAAAATAAGATTGGATTGGGGTTATTTCCCGAAAATTGATTTCAGGAATGCAATCAGAGCCTCAATCAAGCGCGCGAAGTATCCTGGCTTTTCAACGGGTGGTTCTACCGGGGGTTCTACCGGCGGTTCTACCGGAGGAACTGTTCCTGCTGAAACTACAATCTTCTCGGTATCTGTTCCGAGAGATCCTGCCGCATCTCTTCCAACTGCGGTCACGGTGTATGTTCCTTCCTTTACATAAGTGTGCTTAACCGGGAATTTATCCGTTGGCTCTGTTGCCATCCAGAAACGACCATCTCCAAAGTCAAGTTTGGTTATATTACCAACCGCATCGGTAAATGTGACCTCTTCTCCAACGCGCGGGGCGAGTGGAGAAAACATTACCTGAACTAATGTACCTGCTGTCTCTACCATAATACTAAAGTATACGATTGCGCAGTATATAAGGATTATGATTTGATTATAAATTATCTGCATATTCTATTAATTCTTCATCACTCATTCGAGCAATCTCTTCTTCTGTTAAAAATCTTCTCATGTATTTTCTGAACACATCAATTCCTTTGGACATTCCTATTATAAACGATGTTCTAAGTCTTTCCGGATCATCAGCTAATGCTTTTTCGTGAGTTATTATATTAGTGCAAACTCCCTTTTGACGAGATTTATATCCTATTAAAATATTACGATAACATTCACGACATATATTTTCTTCATATTTATATTCTGGGTATTCTTTAAATAATATATTTTTCTCGTTTTTGGAAATAAATTCATTACTTTCAAAATTTCGATTACAAACATCGCATTGTGTTAAAATTTTATCTGGTTCCAATCTTTCAAGACTTTTTAAAATCCGATTGAGTTTATTATAAGAAATTTCCGAAGATTTGTAAACTTTTCCAGATAATTTTATTTCATTAAATTTAATTTTACTTGGAATAATTTCTTCGAGAGTGTGTAATCCGTAAGATATGTTAGATTTTTGATATTTGAAATATGGATCTCGTTTAAATTCGAATTCTTTAATAAACTTTTCATTTATGTATGGATACATAGAAAATATTTTTCTTCCAAAATTATCTTTATTAACTACAAGATACCATCCATATTCACGAGATTCTCTATAAATTATATCTCCAAAATTATAATATCCAATTTGAGTTTGAGATATATCATAGATATCATCGATATCACTAATATCTTGAAAATATAAAATGCCTTCGAGTACAAATTCTAATATTTGATTATGTATTATTTTATAAATTTCTGCATGTACAAATTCTTCTGTTCTATTATGATATGATCTATTGATTGCATCAATTGTTGCATTAGATCCAGATATATATATTTGACTATAAATATTTTTTGTCAATTCTGGAACTAGAGATTTCATATAATTTATCAAATCTTCTTCAAATGGTTCATTTTTATATATATAATTGATTATTTTTTTATAAAAATTACTATTTTGAAAAATCCTTGTTGTAGATTTTCTAATCAAGCGTTCTGTAGATGATGCTATCGGATCCATAATTATCATTAATATATGATTATGGTGTTTATATATTTAATGCTCCCGGCGGGATTCGCACCCACGTCGAAAGGTTGAAAGCCTCTCATGATTGACTGCTACACTACGGGAGCCAGTACTCGCGGAAGGATTTGAACCTTCGAATGCACCCTTATAAGGAGTGTGCGATAGACCACACTACGCCACGCGAGCTAAGTGCGCCTACGAGGAATCGAACCTCGAAAATCCCCGTATCAGGAGGAGAGTTTGCCATTAACTTATAAGCGCGCATACACTCAGACGGTACTGCCCCGTCGTATCCCGGATGTCAACCGGGTATTCTACTTTTGAATTATGAGTGTTCAGAGGGATCGATGGGGATTGAACCCATTACTTCCAGTTTACAGGACTGGCGCAGTTCCATTACCGCTCCGACCCCAAATGCCACCACGCTGATTCGAACAGCGACGGACGGATCTTCACTCCGTTGGACTACCATTATCCTATGGTGGCAGGATGATATTTAACCGCATTATGGGAAGGTTAGTTCCCGAAAAAAGTTCGGGTTTCGCCTTCGCTAAACGTCTCCCTCGTTTCGCGAATTGTGACTATGCCCGATATTGACATGATAACAAAGGTTGGTTTTATTTGTTAATAAAGGTTTGTGCGAATAAGATTTAAATACGATGCAGATCCATCTTCTGTAACTATGTCTGAACCCGAAACAACCTGGGATGGAACTGTGCAGGAAGTTTTCGATTTGCACGACGATATACTTTTAAATATAGTTGCGGCAGAAGACATTTTGCAAGATTTAATAGATATGAATTCTATGATCGGGTATTATGATAAAGAAGATCTCGGCGTAGCAGCTATGAAAACAATGGATATGCGCGTTGACATGGAAGATGCTGTCAACATGATAAACCAGAGTCTTGCGAAGTTCGAAATGATTACATTTGCTTTGAAAACAATGGAAGCTCAAATCCGTGATAATCTTCCAGAATTTAAATTAGACTATGAAGAATACAAGAAATATATAAATGAAGAGAGATATGGAACTGGAATTAACTTTTCAGAAATCGCTCTCGAAGATAACGAATAAAATCTCTACACTCTTTTCTCCAATTGTGCATATCTTCGTGATACATAATTATCATATTAACTGCAAGAATGGGTGGTAAGAAAGCCGCGCATATTAAAATCGCTAAAACATTCATAATGGGGCTACTGGGTCTCGAACCCAGCTTATTACGGATTAAGAGTCCGTTGCCATTCCAACTAGGCGATAACCCCAATACCGATGCCGTGATTCGAACACGGATCGCCGGGCTGAGAACCCGACATGATTGCCATTACACTACATCGGCTTATATGCGTTGGATGTTATTTGTTATTAAACTAACGTATAAATTCGTTTCCTGGTGCTTTTTTTATTTTTGCGCCCAAACGTATCTGTGAAAGCATGACAATTTCTGCATAACAATTCTACGTTTTCCGGAGAATTGTTTTTGCAGTTTCCATCTTTGTGATGAAGCTCTAACGGTATTGGCTGATTTATCCATTCGGTATTCATACATTTTTCACATTTATGACCGCGTAAATATATATAATATTTTCTAACGGTGCTTGGTTTTGGAGTAACATTAGATTCGGAATTTAAGAATTTCGATACAGCGTGCATCATTCTACATGAACTATTTTTGCAATATATATTTCCCCACCCAGAAATAGGTTTTTTACACCACGCGCATACTTGTTTTGTAATATCACGATCTGGAGATAATTTTAAATTGTTATTATACGAAGCAGCGCACGATCTATTGCAAAAATCATTATTTCTGTGGTTATAATCTAAAACCTTCCCACATTTTTTACAAAATTTTGGAGATAGATCGTATTTTTGTTCACATTCTTTACCATACTGTATAGCAGACTTTCTACCAATTAACCCACCCAATCTTCCACATTCTTGTCGTGTTTTTGTCATATCTCTATATAGTAATTGGTGTATGAGTTAATAAAATTTTGCAATATTACCACCAATTCAAAAAAGTAGTAAGAACAGGCGCGCCGAGAATTGCACTCGGATCATCGGGTTCGAAGCCCGATAGGATGGTCTGTTACCCTACGCGCCTAATATGTGGTTGCGAATGACTTATACCCTTGGTCTGGGGCATAAGCCGATGGACGGAGTGGGCTTTGCTCCCACCGCCTTCGATTTGCAAAACCGACGCTCTACTGACTGGAGCTACCCGCCCAATGTTTCTTTCTGTGCTTTCGCACAACGGACAATGAGGGTACTGCCCCCTCGTCTAGCGGTAGACAGCCGCTCATACTGCTTTTGTACTAATTGTCCAAAGAGGAATGACGGGAGTTGCACCCGCCCCCATTGTGTCACAGACAATGATGCTTCTGATACACTACATTCCTCTCATTCTCCCGACCAGATTTGAACTGGCGTTTTCGGGTTCAAAGCCCGATGTGATTGACCTGACTACACTACGGGAGTTCAGCGTCCTCGGCGCGACTTGAACGCGCGATTCCACCTCCGCAGGGTGGTGGTTTGTCCAACTATCCTACGAGGACGCATGCGGCTGGCAGGAATCGAACCCGCTCCGTCAGTTTGGAGGACTGAAATGCTAAACCATTTACACCTCAACCGCTTAGTGGGGCTACCCGGATTCGCACCGAGGTCACATGGCTCCAGACCACGTAGGATGGTCTTCTACCCTATAGCCCCACAGTAGTCCCGGAC
>Ga0105104_10000463_pt1 | contig 31345 bp, 33 predicted proteins | sample PPLLaktember2015_3_FD_87034 | JGI IMG/M metagenome (GOLD analysis project Ga0105104, IMG submission 87034) | Freshwater sediment microbial communities from Prairie Pothole Lake near Jamestown, North Dakota, USA - PPLs Lake P7 Core (6) Depth... | ecosystem: Environmental > Aquatic > Freshwater >...
CGCGTGCTGTGCACCTTTCGGCTTGCCGGTCGTCCCCGAGGTATAGATCACCATCAGCGGGTCTTCGGCATTTGTCTTTTCGGTTTCAGCCTTATCGCTTTGTGAAGCAACCAACTCATGCCACCAATGATCTCTTGCCTCTTTCATCTTTATTTCCTGTTCGGTTCGCCGCAGCACGATCATGTGCTCGAGCGTTGGCACATGCGCCGCGGCTTCATCCGCAATCGACTTCATCTCCACAGCTTTGCCGCGCCGGAAGGCGCCGTCCGCGGCGAAGAGGGCCTTCGCCTCCGCGTCCACCAGGCGTGAGACGATCGCGCCCGATCCATAGCCGCTGAACAACGGCAGGATGATCCCGCCGATCTTTGCAATGGCAAGCAGGGCAATGGCGATCTCGGGCGTCATCGGCATGAAGAGACCGATCGCGTCGCCCTTGCCCAGCCCGAGCGAACGCAAGGCATTCGCACAGCGATTGACTTCTTTGTATAATTCTTCATACGTCAGGGATTTGGTTATGCCCTCCTCTCCCTCCCATACTACTGCCAACTGGTTACTGGTTACTGACGACTGCTTACTGCTTACTGATGACTGATACTTATCCACACAATTATGGACAATATTCATCTTTCCATCGACACACCACGTTGGGAATTGGATCCCCTCGGATAAATCCACGACCGTTGAATATGGCTCATAGAACTGGATATCGAGATATTTCAGCACCGCCTCGGTGAACCAGGCAACGTCCGAGGTCGAACGCGACATCAGCTCATTGAAATCCTGAATGCCGTATGCGCGCATGAACGCGGTCAAATGGGCACGCTCGATGTACTCTGCTGTGGGACGCCAGACAACCTCACCACCAAACGTAAATTGTTCGGGCATAAGTTCTCTCCTCAAGTTGGCTGGCTAAATTATAAGTCAAATAAAACATGACCCACCCCAAATTGAATATTTCGAGGTGGGTCAATCGCTTCGCGCCGATGCATACACGCAGAGCTGGCAGGCCTGCAGGGATCAGGTTGCGCCTTTCCTCCGAACATCCTCCCATCCTTCTCCGCTCCACGTATAGGGTAGCTATATCGAAGCTATATCGGAGCCATATCGGAACTATATCAGAGCTATATCCTCTCTCCTCTTTCCCCTTTCCTCTTTCCCTCTTTCTTTTCCGTGCTTCCGGGTATATCAGGCTTTGAGAAATTCCCTGCCGATCTCAATGGGCGTGCACAGCCTGTTTGGCCTGCCCCGCCGCGTTTTCCATGGCTTCGAACATCTCCCTGGCCTCATCCGGCGACAGCCGCTCGTCCAGGATCGGGAGATAGACTTCCTCCTCCTTCGCAAAGTGGACTTTCACCAGGGCATAGACCCCGTAGAGCACGCGTCCCAGTGCCTTGAAACTTCGCGGGGAGAGGTCCTGCTGCAGCGCGGCGAGCTCTTCGACGTAGCGCCCCACTTCCACGTGGTCGCGGCTCATCGTCCTGGTGGCATCCGGGCTGCCGAGTGCCTTCTGGACGACCGGGTAGAGTGCAGCCTCTTCCGCCTGGGCATGAGGGATCAGGTGAAACGCCAGGAACTCATAAACGTCCTTCGTGCCTTCCCGGATCTGCTCCAGGGATGCTTCGGGCAGGCTGTTTGCTACTTCCAGAATGCGCTCGATGTGAGGGATCAATTCCCTATGTTCATCACGCAGGGGTTGGGTCAGGGTATTCATTTTCTTTCTCCTTTTTGAAATCTATACTCTGACTATACTCTTCTCCCCTCTAAAAATACATGACCCGGATCAATTAACTGCACCCTCTTTTGCGATTGCTTCCAATCCGTCCAGATCATTGATGGAAACCCACCTTCTGCCGGTGGAGATCAATCCTTCCCCCGAAAAGCGACTCATCACGCGGCTGACGGTTTCGACGGTCGTGCCGGTCATCGCCGCCAGGTCCTGCCGTGAGAACGGAAGCTGGATCAGCACACCTTTTTGCTTTTGCTCCCCCAATTTCTGCGCGAGCCGGATCAGGGCTGCGGCAATGCGCTGTTCCACTGCATACACACTCAGCTGTTTGACGATTTCCCGGGATTCTTCCAAACGCTGCCCAACCGCCTTCAACACTTTCAGCGTTACATCGGGATGACGAGTAAGGATCTTCTCGAAGTCCTGTGCAGAGATCTGCAGGATGCAACAATCTGTTTGTGCAATCGCGGTTTCAGAATAATCGCCCTGTCCGCTGACGATGGACAAATTGCCAAAATATTCGCCTCCCTGCAAGATGTCCAAAAGGACTTTGCGTCCGGAAGCCGCGTGCCTTGTCAGTTTCACTTTTCCCATTGCAACCAGATACAAATGGTCCGCAGGGTCTCCCTCGAAGTAAATCGCCTGCCCCGCAGTGACATCGCGGTCTTCGAACAGGCGGTTGACCTCACCAATTGCGTCAGGAGATAAATGACGGAAGAACGGCAAACGACCGATGATCTTGAGCCGGTAATCCAGCGAGCAGACCGCCGGATCCAGCCACTCGAGCCGCACGGGTGATTTCGGTCTGGGCATATTCGGATGTTATCACAAAAGCCTGGAGAGCAATTCTTATCTTTGACCCTGTACCAGGGTCTTCTCAAAGACAAAAAGGAGTCCGCGAATTTACACTAATTATCTCGAATTGTTTATCAATTAGCGCCAATTCGCGCAGAGTAGTGGAGAAAAAAATATCCGTCCAGGCTTTGAGAAAACCATAATCCATAGTAAAGCCTCTCTTGCCTTTGCCGGGCCTTTGGAATAGACTTGACTCTCCCCTTGCGGGAGAGTGTATAAGAACAGAGATGCATCTCGAGTCGCTTTCCAATCAAAGTCAAACCTGTATACGAAAGGAACTCTATGACTGACCTGACTTACTTTGCTCGGTACGGCAAGATCACGGACCCCGGTCCATATGCGAACCTCTACACGGATCTGCCTTCCGACATTCCCGCCCTTGTTAAGGTGGTCCAGGGATTGATGGTCCACATCTTCTGGGCAGAAAGCTATGGCTTGAAGCTGCCTGAGCAGCGCAAAGGAGAAGTACAGCTGCGCACGATGGAAGGCCGCCTGAGACGCACGCTCGAGCTGGACTCAAGCCCTCTCAGCACACCCCGACCGGACGAGAAGAAGATCGTCGGCAACTGCCGTGACTTCTCCGTGACCCTGGCATCCATGCTACAAGCGCAGGGTATTCCGGCACGCCCGCGCTGCGGGTTTGGCGTGTACTTCATCCCCAATCATTACGAGGACCACTGGGTCTGTGAGTACTGGAACAAAGCGGAACAGCGCTGGGTACTGGTCGATGCACAGCTCGACGAGCTCCAACAGAACACCCTGAAGACACCCTTCAACACCCTGGACGTCCCGCGTGACCAGTTCATCGTCGGGGGCGCAGCCTGGCAGTTGTGCCGCAGCGGGCAGGCAGACCCCGATCAGTTTGGGATCTTCGACATGAAAGGGATCGACTTCGTCAAAGGAGACTTCCTCCGCGATGTGGCCTCCCTCAACAAGGTCGAACTGCTCCCCTGGGATTGCTGGGGGATGATCCTGATGGACAATGCCACCCTGCCCCCCGATGATCTATCCATGCTCGACCGGCTGGCGGACCTCACTTGCGGCGAGGTCCCGGACTTCGAGGCGGTGCGCCAGCTTTACGAAAGCGACCCGCGCCTGCACGTTGGCGAGACCATCACAAGCTTTGTAAACGGCAACATGCAATTGGTAGCACTTTAGTAAAAAGAGACCGGCGATGCGCCGGTCTTATACTTTATGAGCTCAGCTTGTTTTTTGGATAAAGTCCTGCAGCTGCCGGCGGTATTGGGTCAGTGCTTTTTTTCCTGGGGCGGTCAGCTTGCAAACCGTCAGAGGCAGTTTCCCCTTGAAGGTCTTCTCGATCTTTACATACCCGGCTTCTTCCAGCTTCGAGAGATGCGCAGAGAGATTCCCTTTGGTCAAGCCCGTCTCGCGTTGCAGGAAGAGGAAGTCCGCGCTTGCCACGCTGGCGAGAATGGTAACGATCAGCAGCCGCGCAGGCTCATGGATCAGGCGATCCAGTTCGGTCACGCGGCGTAAGTCGTCAGCCATTTTGACGCTCCACGTCCACAGGCAGAGGATTCTCCTTTAGATAACGTTGCAACGTCAACCCGCCTGATATCGAAAAGGCTATTCCCATCAATCCGTAGAACATCCCCAGGTTATATCCATCGGGAAGGCCGCTTATCGATAACACGATCCCAAGGATCAGCGCAGCGGCGCTCAAAATGTAAAACCTTGGAACTCTTGAAGACCACACCTGGTTTACGAGCAGGATGACCGACACCAGGACACCTGTCAATGCTACCGTCGAATCTATGGCATCAAACTTGCGTGCGATCATAACTGAGAACATTGCAACGGCCATCGCAATTGCGGCAGTAAAAATGCGCCAGAGCGTGTTCTTCTCAGCCGTATGGTATTCAACGTATCCTGTACGTGGATAGGTGAAACGAGTCTTCAGAAGGTTGATCAGCCGCCGCCCCCAAAATATGGCTGCGATCAAGAATATAACCAGGCTGGATTGCAGGATCGCGCCGGCCGGCGATCCATCTCCAAAATACTGCTGCAGGGCGAAATACACTCCCAGCAGAAGAAATATGCCGCCACAGATCAGCTCCCCGATCCCATCCGTATACCAGTAGCGTTTGAGACGCCGTTCGACATCATGAAAGTTATTGTCCATTTATTCCTCCACAGGTGTTGGGTTGTGTTGCAGATAGCGACGCAAAGTCCATCCGCCAGAAATGGAAACGCAGATTCCCATCAGACCATAGAATAAACCTGCGTTATAACTGATCGACAAGCCAGTGAGAGACAGCACAAGCCCAAGCATGATCGACACGCCTGCTAAAACATAGAACCGCGCCAATCCAGACGACCTTGTACGCAATATCATGAATACCCAGGCACCGAGCAGTCCGGTCATAGCGACCATTGCGTCGAAGGCCTGGAACAGGCGCGCAAGCAGAACCATGAGTGCCGCGGTCCCGGCAGATAGGACTATAAGCAAAATCCATTTCCCTTTCGAATTGCGTTCGCGGTCGGTCTGATATTCAACATACCCTGTACGCTGATACGTGAGGCGAGCCTTAAGGAAATTTACCAGCCATTGGTTAATCCACCCGCCTCCTATAAATAGAAGCAGGAAAAAGCCCATTTGTAAAATTGTGCCGACGAGTGAGTTTCCTCCCAGGAATCCCTCCAGGGATTTCTGAAGCGCAAAATAGATGCCCAGTAACATGAGCATGACTCCACCGACCAGTTCGCCAATCCCGTCGGTATACCAATAGCGCTTGACACGCTGTTCAACATCAGAAAATTTATTTTGCATTCTGCCTCCTTACAAACTGGTTTGTAATACAAACCAGTTTGTAATTATCATACTCCTGCCCGGCAGCGTTGTCAAGAGGAACAAAAAGCCCGGCTGCAAGGAGCCGGGCGCAAATCTTTGAAATTTATTTTTGCAGGCAGGCGATCAATTCGCGGATCGCGCCCTGCGGTTCGGAATCCGTCAGCGCCAGCACAGGCACCGTTGCAACGTTATAAATTTCACGCGTATCCCCCACCTTCCAATGCCGCGGCAGGATGCCGACTGCGTTGGCTTCATCGACCAGCATATCCGACATCTGCTGCGGGTGGACCGCCAGCTGAGCGGACGAGCTCACCCTTCTTCCAGCCATCACGACCTGGTCGAACACCTGCTGCACATCCTCCCCGGAGGCGTAGACCCACACCTGTATGGACGGGTCCCCCTGCCCTGCGAACAAGGCTCGCGCTTCCTCGAGCGTCAGATTTTGCACCGGGCTTTGACGATGGGTCACGATCAGGATCTCTTCCGTATCAATTTGAAAAGCAGAGGCAGCCAGGAGCTCCGGCTCGCCCACTCGCAGGACAATGTCAGCAGAAGAGGCGTCATCCACACGGGAGACGACAGCAAATGATCCAGCACATTCGTATAACGGAGGCAGCCAGGGCTGCGCGGCAGAGGTCGAGTAGACGGTAACAGGCTGAGGCGTCGCGGGAGGCGGTGCGGTTGTACATCCCACCAACAACCACAATAAAGCCAGGAGTATCCTTCTCACTTTTTGCGTCCGGGATACACTGCGCGAATGATCATATAGATGCCTGCCGCAACAAGAACACCGCCGATGAACGGGACATAGGACTCAGTATACGGAAAGGAAGTTACCAGAGGCGTCACACCTTTGCCGCTATGTGCTGGTACCTCACCGCTCAGGATCGCTGCAATGCCAAGTCCAATAAGCATGCAGGAAATAAGTATCACTTTCAATCTTTCTGCCATGTTGATGTCTCCGAAGCAAATTCACCAGTCCTTCAACAACGCCGCGACCAGCTCTGCCCGCGTTTCCAAGCTATCTGCAAAAATATACTCGCGCTCCGAGTGATAACCTTCGCCGATCGCGCCAAGCCCATCCAGGACAGGGACACCCAGCGGCGCAACGAAGTTCGCATCGGAGGCGCCGCCCGTGCCGCCGGCATGGAGCTCCACCCCAATTTGTGCAGCAATAGACCTGGCTTTCTCGAACGTGGCTTTCATCGTTTCATCGAATGGCATCGGCGGGCGGTTCAATTCGCCAGTGATCTCAATGGACGTCCCATCCAGCACCGGTTTGAGCCGGCTCATTTCTGCTTCGAGCCGCTCCCATTCGCCGGGCTGCATTACGCGTACATCCACCTCAATCGCGGCTTCCTCAGGCACAACGTTCGAAACGGTCCCGCCTTGAATGACGCCTACGTTGAGCGTGGTCTGTTTTGAATAATCGGTGAGCTTTTGGATGGCAATGACCTGATGCGCCATCTCTTCGATGGCATTGCGCCCCTTTTCATGGTCGCCGCCTGAGTGCGCGGCACGTCCCCTGGTCCTTACCCGGAATTCACCGACACCCTTCCGCCAGGTCTTGAGCGCGCCATCCAGCAGGCCGCCTTCCAGCACGAGCACCAGGGCTGACTCTTTCGCCAGTCGCTCGATATGCTCACGGGAAGTATGACTGCCGGTCTCTTCGTCTGAGGTACACAACAACGTAACGGGGCGACCCAACCCTGACTTTTGCACTGCTTCGATGGCAGTCAGGGCGATGACTATCCCAGCCTTCATATCCAGCGTGCCGGGGCCCAGGATCTTCTCGTCCGCTTCGCGGAAAGGGATTTTGTTGATCGTCCCACAGGGAAAGACAGTATCCATGTGGCAGAGGAGAAGAATACTCCCCTGATCCCTATCCCCGATCCCATGGGCGCAGGGAAATTTACAAAGAACATGATCCCCTGTTTCTTTATTCGGAATTGTTTCTACCTGCGCCCCGAGTTTGCGCGCCTCTTCAGCAACGATCCCACCGACGCGATCCACCGCGGCTTTATCGTGCGAAGGGGATTCGGTTTCGACAAGAAGTTTGAGAAGCTGTTTCATATCCATAGGTTATTCCGGTGGTCTCGACATGCCCTGCGCATACTTGCGCTCAGAGCTACTCGACCAACCAGTTTACTCATTTTAGAAAAAATACGACCGTTCCAACCACTGCACAATAGATCGCAAACACATAGAGCGACCGCTTGCTCAAATAATCGATCAGCCATTTGATGGCAAACCAGCCCACAATCGCTGCCGCAACAAATCCCACTGCAAGCAGAGGCATGAACGCACCGAGATTCGGCATCTCGAGCACATCCAGCATTTCGTAGCCGCCCGCGGCCAGCATCACAGGCACAGACATGAGGAAGGCAAACCGCGCCGCGGCAGGCCGATCGAAGCCACGGAACATACCACCCGAGATGGTCGTTCCGCTCCGAGAGGCACCCGGGAACACAGACACAATCTGAAACACACCAATGATCAAGGCATCCAACCAGGTTATCGAATCGAGTTGACGATTTTTCCTTGTCAGCCATTCCGCTAAAGTGAGCAGGACCGCCGCAGAAAACAGTCGAATGGAGGCCTGGAGCAAAGGAGTTTCGAATAGAGTCTCGATCGCGTCCTTCAATAGATAGCCTGCCAGCAAGGCAGGGATCGTAGCGACGACGATATAAATACCAAGGTTTCTTTCAGGGCTTGCATGTCGAAAGTTGATCAGCGCCCGTGCGATCGAAAGGAGATCTTTCCAGTAGAACGCAAAAAGGGAGACCAGCGTCCCCAGCTGGACAATAACGAGAAACGAGAACGTGGCATCATCGGCAGGAATGCCCAACAGGTTTTGCGCGATGAGCAAATGGGCAGTGGAGGAAACGGGGATGAATTCAGTCAGCCCCTGGATGATGCCCAGGAAGAAGGCGTGAAAAAAAGTCATGATGCTCCGATGTTATTTGATCGTTTGCCATCCAGCTAAATATTGGAACTTGCTTTCGAAGCTTTTGGTCATGCCGAATTGCCCATAATAGATGACCGTATACATCAGGCTTTCCCCTATGAAACTCTCCGGAAGGATATCCCCTTTTGTCGCTTCCACGTTTGCTATGATACATTCGCGCCTGGCAACTACATCGATGAGCAGGAGCACGCAGAATTTCGGCGTGCCGGACTCGTCGATCTCCTTCCATTCCTGGACAGCCAGGAATCTCGATTCCGGAGACCATAAACAGGCCTTCCCAAAAACCCGGTTTACAAATGAGTTTGGGAGCACATCGATGGACAAGGAGTAATATGCGTGATCGGCCTGGGCTTCACCGATCAGCGTCAGGACGGCTTTCCGTTTTTTATTTGCAGAGGGAAATACAGTTTGTTTTGACATTAGTTCACCATAAGGATAAATTCGGTCTACACTTCCAGCCTATCAAGATTCATGATCATCACTCAACCCACCATTCACCGGGCGCTTCGCATTGTTCTCCCATAGCTTTAACAATTCCGGTGCCCGGGATTCAAACGAACCATCTGCAATATAACCACGAATTGATTCCATCAGCCGAATCAGCGCTCTTAAGTTATGGATGGAAAGGAGTGTTCCAGCCAGCAACTCTTTGGCAACAATCAGATGACGGATGTACGCTCGCGTAAACGTTTTACAGGTGTAGCAGTCACAAGTTTCGTCTACCGGTCGTTCATCATGCGAGAATGTCGCGTTCATCAGGTTGAGGCGCCCTTCCGGTGAGAATGCAGAGTGGTGACGTGCGAGACGCGTCGGCAGCACACAATCGAAGATGTCCACGCCGCGCAGGACGCCGTTGATCAAATCCTCAGGAGGGCCGACGCCCATCAGATAGCGCGGTTTGTCCTCGGGCAGGAGTGGCGTGACCGCGTCGAGCGTGGCATGCATCTCCTCTTTCGTCTCACCCACCGAGAGTCCGCCGATGGCGATGCCGGGCGTATCGAGAGAAGCGATAAATTTGGCGGAAGCCGCTCGCAGATCCGCTTGAACGCCGCCCTGCACGATCCCAAAGAGAGCCTGGTCGCCGCGGCGCTTGGCTTTCAGGCAAATTTCCGCCCAGCGATGAGTCCGCTCCATGGCAATCCTGCTGTATTCATGGTCGTTGGGATCAGAGCATTCGTCGAATGCCATGATGATGTCCGCGCCAAGATTCTCCTGAATTCGAATGGAGCGCTGCGGCGTGAAGCGATGCGTCGAACCGTCGATATGACTCTTGAAGGTCACGCCTTCCTCGTCGATCTGGCGGGTCTGCGCCAGCGAGAAGACCTGGAAGCCACCTGAATCGGTGAGCATGGGATTCGGCCAGCGCATAAAGCGATGCAAACCACCCAGCTCAGAGACCACATCGTCGCCGGGGCGCAAGTAAAGGTGGTATGTGTTGGAGAGCACGAGCGTGGCGCCCAATTCCTTGACCTGGGCAGGCGTGAGCGTCTTGACCGTTGCCTGCGTGCCGACAGGCGCAAAGACAGGTGTGAGCAGATCGCCGTGAGGGGTGGTAAAGATGCCTGTACGGGCACGGTTGTTGCGGGCTGTGATGGAAAAGTCAAACATAAGAAGAATTATACGATACTCGTGACTTGGGAATACGGGCACGAACTCAAACTGGCAAAAACCAGCCAGGCGCAAAGGTTGCCAGGTTCATACTCAGGCTTAGGAAGACAGCGTCGCTGAAGCGCAGCCGGTTGGCAGGAATGGCATACAGCAAAAAGACAATTTCTATTTATCAAAAAGACTTTTATCGTCAACCATCTTGCTGGCGATCAACTGAAAATCCTGTTCAGGGATTTCAAGGGTTCCAAAGCAGAAAGGCACCCCCATGCGTTTTATCCTTGATAAAGTAAGGTCATCAATCAGGCGGATGATCGAAACATCCTGCGCGGGGTAAAAGGTCACCTTGCGGTTATCAAAAAACCGCAGGCTCAGCACCTGCGGTTCATTTCGTCATGTCCCTCACCAGCCCTCAGTTCGAGCGGGTCTGATTCATCAAAATCCTGATCGTGGTGGCCATGAGCACTTCCACCTGGTCAAGGTGAAACCCGCTCTCCCGGGCGATCTTTTGAACGATTTCCGTCTTCATTTCCTTGTCACCTGCAATGGCGAGAAGAGTTTGTAACCACACCTGGGGATTAATTCTAAAACCCTGCATGTGTTCCAGATCAAAGTTATTTTCCATTAGTCCTTCCTCTATTACGCTTGAGCAGGGACATTATATCCCTGCCAGGCTGTCTGAGGACCGGTTGTAACCTATTGCCCGGAAAATGTAATGATCAATGACTGCCTTCCGGCGGCTTGCAATCCATGCCTACCTGCCTGGCATATTCGACAAAACACGCAGAAACCAGCGGATTGGTACACATCACCGTCTCCGGCCAGGGAAAAGGTCCCGGCAGGGCAAGGGCAGGATAGGTTGACCGCCGCGTTTCCTGATACCAATCGAAGTGCAGCAGGTCTGTGGCAATGATGACAAGGTCCGGGCGCTCATGCAATCCTACTGGAACGAAGCATGATAAAGAATAGCGAGGCGGACACGGTCGCGCCACCCCGCCAGTCGATAAAGGTTAGTCTCTTATCGGTTGGCTACAGTTTATTTTTTGACGAGAATGTACTTGCCACTCAGGTGTGCAGGCTTGGCCACCCGCTACGATCGTCTCTACTGCGACACAGGCTTTGGTGCTCTCGTCATAAAAACGGACCTGTACTTCCTTGTCGGAAGGGGCAGCGAAGCAGATCTTACGCCGTTATTACTAACAAGAGTTTACCTTCGTTCGGAGTTCTCTATTGCCTGGGCACAAATCGTTTCAAAGCCCGCCTGAATCAATCTACATATTTCGGATCCAACCCCAACATTTTGCGGATCGCTCATTGGATCAGCGATGTCGTGAGAATTCTCCCCGGCGACTTCAGTGAGTAATGCGATTTTTTGACGGTAAACTGGAAATTCGATTTGTAAAGCTTCTTTCTGGCCTCGTTCCATGGCCAGAATTAGATCTGCCGCTTGAAGCATGTCAGCCGTAACTATACGAGATTGGTGCCCTCGAATATCAAGTCCCAATTGGTTTGCTTCACGGATTGCATCTGACACAGGCGGTAATCCGTCCATCGTCCAGGTTCCGGCGCTCGAAATATCCAAATCAAGATCTTGTTGGCGCTTGATCAATTCTTCTTTAAAGCAAGCAGCCGCAATAGGTGAGCGATAACGGTTTGCCCGGCAAACAAATAAGATCGAGGTCATAACATTCCTTGAAAGTATTGTCCTATTGCGAAGTAGGCTGTATACATTGTAGAGGTTTCTCAGCTGAAATATAACATACAACCCGCTTTGGATTCTCGGCGATCAGATCACCTGATTGGAGCTTGCCGTGTTCAGATATGCTTATACCCGGATAAGTATGAGACAGGTTTTCGGTGTACCACGTATAAGGAAGTAATCCTTTGGCAATGATTGCGATATCCAGACGTTGATGCAGTGCGTATTGCGCATACCAAAGGGAGAAAATCTGCGAGTCGCCCTCTACAAACACCAAAGAATTATTTGGAATTTCCCTCAGAGCCTGATCAATAAAATTCCGCGCCTGAGCATCTCCGGATACATCCACATAAGGAAAGGTAAAAGGGATCCGAATCATCAAAAGGGCAAAAAACAATCCTGCAAGCGACCATTGAACCTTGAGACGATCATGAAGCAATTCAAACAAATCGTTCAATCCATAGGCGATCCAAATAGCAAAAGCCAGCCAGACCGGCAGGAGATTTACCTGCGAATCCTGTGACCCATAAAACACCGCGTAGAAAAGAAATGCCATCCCCATCCATAGTGTGGTGAACAGTATGCGCTGTGAACGCAGAGTAAATAATCCATATATGCCAAGCAGAACGCCGATCCATGTATATTGCTCCAACAGCAGGCCGGCAAAGGCGCGCAAACGCTGGATCACATCTGCAAATGTTGGACTGAAGAGATAGTCGTGATAGATCTGTCCGCTGACCAGCCAGAAAAAACCGCCAACCGTTGATGCGTTTCCCCAATTGACTGGCGGATCAGAATAGGCGCGCAGTGGAAGCAATAGATATAGTAACAACCCGCCTGCTATTCCTAGACACCTGATTAGGAAAGTTCGGGCAGATACAAACAGCCCTCCACGAAAGTTTAACAAGAGCAGCGGGAACATCATCACGGATGTAAGATGATTGGTGGCGGCAACTCCAAAAATAAACCCGCGTGTCCACTCGCTTATATTAAGCTTTTCCAGGGTCAATATATACACACATGCGATCATGAGCAGTCCATGCAATGCGTATACTTCCGTAACAAGGGCTTGCCCCCAGACGAACGGAGCGAGTCCGTAAGCAAGCGCTGCAAACACAGAGACAAATTTAGCCCTGGGACGCCCATGCAGCTGATGAATGAGAAATACATATAGGACAAGTGCTGCTAGAATCGTACAGAGTGCCGAAAATAAATTCGTCCGAAATGCCAGGGTTCCAACAGGAAGAAACTGGAAGGGACGCGCCAAAATCAAATAGAGGGGATACCCTCCTGGATGCGGGACACTGCCGGTGGCGGTTGCAGCGATCAGATCGCCCCCATCCGCACTGAAATGCGCCCAGGTTATATCCGGCGCGATCGCAAAAGAATAACACAAGCCAAGAATAAGAATGATGGCCAGGGAGGCGTACATGCTTTGATTATAAAAACAAAACCGGGAAAGGCAGGACCTTTCCCGGCATGGTTTTGATGAATTCTAAGGTTTGCCCATCAATGCAATTACGCCTGGGGTTGTTGTGACACAGATCACCCCATCCTTGATCTCGGCGCCCGGCACCTCTACCCAGATATTCGGATTGGCCTCTTCGTTCAGCTTGTAGATCTTAGCCTCCTTTTCTGCAAGTTCAGGTGGATATGCATAGCAAACTCTCACTAATACGGTCAGCGGGTCGATGCTTACTTCAAAGGTATCGCTTACGCAAGCAAGATCCTCAGGAGGATCGGCATACTCACCGGTATCGTTACCGATCAAGTCCACCGACATAGTACAATTGTCCGCGAGAGGGGTGAACAGCGCTGTGCCCATGTCAATCGTATGCGGGCAGTTTCCGCTCCCACTGGAGGGCAGGGCAGGTACAGTCCCCTTAAATTTCTGGGAGGCCCACACCCCGCTGGCCGTTAGTGCTAATATCCCCATCAGCACTATTGCAATGGAAAACCGTGTAATGCGTTTCATGTTATCTCCTTTGAAAAATCCTGCGTAAAATCCATCAACATTTCTTTGATTTAGATTATAAGACTGCCGCCAGGGTGGTTGATTACGGATTTTTTACGGATTGAAAATTCCTATCATTCGCTGAATTTCACGGGTATACTCACTGCAAAAGCAAGGATATGGAACACTCTGAAGCCTCCACTGTTGAATTATTAAAATCAATACTTGCTCATTTGCATGAACCAGAGGTGCTAAACGATCACCCATGGGCAGTTTTGATCTCAGGGTCGAAAGAGAAGACTCCCGGCATACGGCTCGTTGAGCTGGTCATACGCGTATTTCGAAAAATGATCCCCTCCGGGCCGCCACGCCCGGGCAAAAGACTGGACACGCGCTGGGGGACTTTTGGCATCCTGTCAGCGCAATATTTTGCCCCCGCCATCCTTGCCACACCTTTTCCATCCAGCGTGCGTGAGGCATGGGAAAGCCTTGACCGTTCCATTTTGTTCTTTGTTTATGGGCGCTTGGATGGATTGAGCGAAGAGGAGCGCGCCCGTTATCGGTTTGCAGGGAACGAAATTGAACCGGCCCCCAACAGCACACTGAGCGACTGGCACCGTAAGGGAATGGAACAACTTGCGGAAATGGTGACGCTTGAACTCAGGCATGTCCGTGCCAATCAAAAACCCATGGCTAAAATTCGCCTGTTCGGAAAGAGGGCCGGACTTGTTCTGGTTTCAGTCTTTTTAATACTGGTGGCTTTCCTGAGCTGGAAAGCTTGGGGGTTTTATCAACGTGCGCTGGCGCTCGAGCAAAAAGTGGAAAAGTTGGAAGCTTATCTTAGCCCTACTCCAAAGCTCGAACAGATACCGGAAATTTCTGCAAAAGTACACGAATTGCGCCTTGACCTGGATACTTTGCAAAATGATACGGAGCCCTATATGTGGATGACGCCATATTTGGGATGGGTGCCCAGGCATGGCGGCGATCTACGCCAGGCAGAAGATCTGGTTGCTCTGGCGCAAAATCTTGTCACTGCAGCAGATGAAGGATTGAACGCGGTCACCCCTGCCATCAAAACGACATTGGAAAATAATCAACCTCTGGACGTGATGGATTTGATCTTGCAGTTGCAGGAAGCCGGCCCACAGCTTTTGAACGCTCAGGTAGCGCTGGCCCAGGCCCAAGCGACACGTGGTCAAATTGATGTCGAGCGTCTCTCACCACGCCTCAATCGGATCCTGACCGAAAGAGTTGACCCACTCTTTCAATCCCTGGCCGGCGCGTTCCCGATGGAAGATGCGCTGACATTAGTGCAGATTGCGCCAAAACTATTGGGAAGCGGGAAAGCCGGACCACAGACGTATCTCATTCTCATGCAGAACGAGGATGAACTCCGACCGACAGGAGGTTACCTGACCGCGGCAGGTTCGGCTGTCGTGAAAGATGGCAGGTTGATCAGTATCAATATTGAATCTTCAGAATTAATAGATGATCTTGCCAAACCGTACCCAAGCCCGCCGTGGCAATTCAGGGAGTTCATGAATATCGAAATGCTATTATTCCGTGACTCCAACTGGTTCACCGATTTTCCCACTACAGTATCCTGGTCTGAATATTTTTACTCCTACACGCGTGCCTCTTCTGCAGATGGGGTAATTGCCATTGACATGCAGGTTGTCGTGCGACTGCTCCAAACGCTTGGGCCCGTACGTGTGGATGGTGTAGATTTCCCCATCACCAGTGAAAACATAATGGAGTATATGCGTTCGGCTGAAGAATCACCCCCTACAGGTGTGCAAGGAAAATGGGACCGCAAGCAATTTATCGGAAAACTTGCCCAGCCGCTGCTTGAAAAGATATTGCAGGCGCGCGGCCAGACCTGGACAAAACTGGTGCCTATTTTGCTGGATCTGCTGGATGAGCATCATATCCTGCTGCAATTCGACGATGAGGATGGCACAAAATTGCTGGAGCGTCGCGGGTGGGATGGCGCTGTACGGATCCCGCCAAGCAGTGACTTCATTATGGTGGTGGATACCAATATGGGCTATAACAAATCCAATGCCGTGATGGACACAGCGTTGGAATATAGTCTGGATCTCACTGATTTATCGCGGCCGACAGGCCTTCTCGCCGTCCGCCAAACCAATCATTCGAAGGTAAACCTTCCTTGTGAGCCTTTTTCTACTTTCAGGTTTATACCTCCTACGGAATCCCAGCCCAGTGTGATACCGGAACCGGTCTATAACATGGACGAATGTCATTGGGGCTATCTGAGAGTTTATACACCAGAAGGCACTCAGCTGCTCGCCTCCACACCGCGTGAAATCCCCGCCGAATCTACCATGCTGGGCGAGGCCATTCCTGCCCGCACGGACGATTTGGGAAGCGAGGACATCCCTCAGGCACAGGTTTTTGGCACGATGGTCATTACTCCCACGCAGCGCTCTACGAAGACGGAGTTTGAGTATGTTTTACCTGCCGATGTATTGACCAGGGATGAGAAGAACGATTTGTGGCTTTATCGTCTGAAAGTACAAAAGCAACCCGGTACGCTGGCGCACCCATTCCGATTGAATTTGAATCTGCCGGCGGGCGCCCAAATCGAAAGCGCCACTATTCCTTTTTCAGTAAATAATGGCGCGTGGATGGCTCAATTGGATTTGCGCCGCGACTTAATGATCGAGGTGCGTTTTCGCTTGGGACAATAACGAAGAGACCGCTCCCCTCCTCTTCGTTATATCGCCTCATTGTATATACGGGATCAGCAAGACGTCCCCTTTATGGAACTGGCAATTCGCGGTGCAGAGGTTGTAAAGCTCAAGGGCATTGGCATCCACGCTAAGAACATCCGCGAGCGACTCCGCTGAAATCGATTCATACGCTCCCACAACATACACTTTAAAAGCAGGCAATCCTGTCGCGTCCTGCGTGCCCACCGGGATCACGAGCGGATATTGCAGCAACACAGGCGGCTTAAATTTGTAATTGACCGTGATGATGGCTTGAACAGTAGTATTGTAATGATTTGCGATCGTATCGAGAGTCTCCCCGACGGCAACAATATGAACCAAATAACTCTGGTCACTCCCCGGTGGCATTCTTGTGACTTCAAACCCATGAGAATACGGCAAGGGAATAACAGTATCTCCAGGGTGGGGTGTAGCGGCATCAATGGGCATAAATACAGGCGTAGGCGTCTCTGTGACAAGTAATGGGACTTCCAGAGCAGAGACATCCGTTTCGAATGTGGGAACAATAGTTACGATCTCAGAGGGCGGTGCAGGAATCGGTGTGAGGGGTAGTGCCGCGGGGAATAAATTACCCAGAAAACCCATCCAACCCGTACGAACCATCAATATCCCTCCTACAACAATCAACAACGCAATAACGCCAAAAATTGTTTTTGATGATATACCAAATACGGGCCGCCCAGCGCCCATCTCTGATGGCATGGGACCTATCCCATTATCTTGATAACGTGCGCACGTATCGTGGGCTGCTCGCAAGCAAAAGTTCTCTTGATGGGAAAGATCAGGTGAATTTATGGGCTTGGAATGGAAACAGTGGTTGTCGCTCGATGGAAACCCCATGTGTGTGGCTATATCGTGCATGAGACCCAGATGTGGACAAACCCTGCTCCGTTGACCTGACATGGCACCCTCTCGATGATGATAGTACTCTTGTAAATGCAGAAAGATACTACCTGTGTCGACACCGTCGACGCAATGGGACAGACATGGATGAACTTGTGGAAAGATAAGCAAATATTTCGAAACAAACTTGCGACTTGCGCAAGCCCTGGTCATGTTGGCTTTTCTGAATTGGGAGCAGGGACTTTTGTGTCTCTTTTGTTTCGCTCATTCCGCCGGCTGGCGGAGCGTTTATTCCTTTGCCGCGCATCTGCCTTCTCGTCACTTTTGGAGTAATAATAATCGGAGGAATGGTAGTAGGGATAATAATAATAGGAATAACCGGTGTAACCCGCCCGACGTCGGTGTTTCAGGCGATTGAACACCACACCCACCAGGCGTGCATGGCTTTGCTGCATTTGCTCACGGATGGCCCGTACAACGTCTGTGCGGGTTTTGCCCGGCACCATGACCAACAGAACGCCATCTACAATCCCCGAAAGCACATGAGGGTCAGCCACAACCATTGGTGGGGCGTCGATGACAACGTAATCATAAGCATCTACCAGTAGTTGCATCAGATGACGCATTTTTTTCGAACCAAGCAGTTCAGTCGGATTGGAAGGCAAACCGCCGCTCGTCAATATGGCCAATTCCGGAATATTGTCCGGTCTCTGAAGGTAGGCGGATATACCTTCGGCCTGCTCTGCGTTGACCAAATCGCTAAGTCCGCTATCGTTGGAAATGCCTGTATAACGATGAATACGTGGACGGCGCAGATCAGCATCTACCAAAACCACTTTTTTACCGCCGTGGGCCAGAATGGCGGCTAAATTGGCGGCAATGGTCGTTTTGCCCTCAGAAGGGCCGCTACTCGTAACCAGAAGAGTCTTGAGGGGCTTTGCCTCGCCGGAAAATTCCAGATTGGTGCGCAGGGAACGGAAGGCTTCTGCCACCGGTGAGCGCGGAACGCGTGCCACGTAGATCCCATCCTCATCACCTTCATTGGCGATGTCAACGATGTAACCAATCACGCGCGTTTCCAATAACTTTTCAACATCCTCGCGGCTCTTGATGGTATCGTCTGTTGATTCACGTAACACCACGATGCTCCCCGAAAGAATTAACCCCGCCAACCCGCCCAGGAGCGTATTGAGGAGTGTACGCGGCTTGACAGGATCTTCCCCTGCGCTCGCCGGGCTGACCTGCTCCACGGTCGGCGTATTCTGCATTTTTTGAGTTTTCACACCCTCAAGGCTGCTCAATAAATTCAGGTAGATCTCCTGGTAGAGCGCCAGATTCTTTTCCAGGTTATCGATCTCATTCGTAGTACGCTTCACCTCCTCTGTGCTGAGCAGGTTGGTATACACATTCTGGTATGATGCTAGCAAGGCCTGTTGTGTTTTTAGAAAATTCTGCTTTTCAACAACCACTTTATTGAACCCTTCCTCAGTATCCAAAGGAGTAAGGAATTCGATTTCTTTTTGGGTCTCTTCAATTTGCTGGCGGGTTGCCTCGATCCTCTCATCCAAATTTTCCATCCGTGTTTGAAGGGTTGCCGCATAATTAGTGTCGGTCTGCGCCACCGGGTCCGTTGCAAGTTTTGATTCCAAATCACTGCGATCGGCGATGTACTGATCCAATCGGCTTTGCTGTTCCACCAGATCGTATTTGGCCCTGTACAGGTAGAAGCGTGCCGACTCCCAGCTCATCTTGTCCAATCTCTCCAAATCGGCCAGGGTGGTATTGATGACTTCCACGGTGGCGTCGATATTGGTTTTCGCCTCCGCGACCTGCTCGACCAGCGCGTTGTCTTTCGCCTGGTCCAACTGCCTCTGGAAATCGGCGATCCTGGTTTCTGTTTCCTTGATCTGGAGATCCAGGCTTTGCTCTGCATCTCCATAACGGCTGGCTTGAAGGGTTTCATTCTGTTCGATCAGAACCGCCACCATGGTATCTGCGATCCGGGCAGCGCGACGTGGGTCAGCATCCTGAACCTGCAACTCGATGATCTGCGTGTTTGTCAGCGCAGAAACATCCACATTTTCTGCGGCCACTTCATAATCCACCCGTTGGGAGACGATACCCAGGAAGTCATCCATGGACAATATACGCACATAGGTCTCCACCAGTTGGCTCAGATTCAGTGACTGGGTCAGATCCGCAACTGTTTGTTGCGAGTTGCGCGTGACCAGAATGTTGGTGGTGGCTTCATAGACCGGCGTTTGCGTACGGCTAAAAATATAAGCAGATATTGCGCCGATTGCCAATCCTGCGACCAGCAGCCATACCCACTTCTGCAAAACGGCAAATAACCTTCTGAAATCTATGGTTTCATCCCACGTTTCGTTCATTTGATCCGACATACGACCTCGCTACAATGTTTAGAGTTTTTGACCAGCTACTTTTCACTATTTAAGAAGAACTCTAAGGGACTTCCTTGAAGTCCGACACGAATTCAAACATGATTTTTGTCAATGCAACTTTTGTAATGCATGTTTGAATTTTGACAATATAACTTCCTTTTCTAGAAATTGACAAGTGTAATTCCTCCCTAATTTTGCAAGGCGCTGACACTCGCGGGGATCATTTATTATATGGCTGATTGCTTCCGACAGAGCCTGCGCATCCTCAGGCGGAACTACCCTCCCAACCAGATTGACCACCTTCCAGAGCTGGGTGCCAGGCGAGGCGCACGCCAGCACCGGCTTGCCGCTGGCAAGCATGGTGGTCAGCTTGGAGGGCATGACCAGATCCGCTGCACCGATGAGTTGGGGCAGAACGTGCACATCCGCGAGATTCACCAATTGGTTCAGTTTTTCCAGCGGTTGCAGGTCAATAAAACGGACATTCTTCATCCCCGCTGCGTTTTGCTCCAGTTCCGAGCGCGCCGCACCCTCTCCACAGATGAGGAACAGGATTTCAGTATGATCTCGCAAAAGCACGGCCGCCTCGATCAGGATTCCCAAACCTTGTTTGCGCCCGAGGTTCCCATGATAGAGGACCACTTTTTTATATTCCTCGATCCCCAACTCCACCCGCATGGGATTTGCATCCTGCATGGAAAAAATCTGGTGGGTATCCACCCAGTTCGGAAATAGGACGGTTTTTTCCGCTTGCACTCCCTTTTGAACAGCAAGGGCGAGCATGTTCTCGGAGATTGTGGAGACGCGGTCGAAACGCGAGAGGATAAAACGCTCGAAAGCGCGCGCCATTGAAAGGATTAAATTCCTGCCTGGCAACATGCCAAGGCTGGAAGCGGCATCCAGTTCAAAATCCTGGATGTGCAGCCAGCACTTTGCGCCAGATAAGCGCGCCGCAAGCCAGGCGGTGGGAGCGCTGAATAATGTTGGGATTACACATAGGATGACATCCGGTTTCCACGTGATCTGTGCCAGCATGACCAGGAGACTCGAGAGCGCAAAAGACAGCAAGTGGGGAAGACGGTTCAGATTGGACGGTCTGCGCGGCACCCAAAGCGGACACCGATACACAAGTATGTCCCCCATCTTTTCCTTTCTATATATCCAACCCAAATAACCCTCTTCGATCTTCCACTCCGGGTAGTAGGGAGACGTTGTCACCACGCGTAGATCGAATCCTTCTCGTGAGAGGTAAGCTGCCAGGTCGCCCGTGTATTTGCCGATGCCGACTAATTCGGGAGAGAAATTGAGACCATGCAGTAGGAGTTTTATAACGTCCCACCCTTCTTTAGAATAACCTGCGCAAAAGAAGTTAGATATGGATTTGGATGTTGAACTAAGAAATCAGAATATTTTTGGTGAAATTCTCTTATTATGGGGATTCTATTATAGTAAGTATGCCCAATTAAAGCGATAAATTCTAAAATCTCAAAACCTATAGCCCGTAACATATTTAACATGCGTGGAGTTGGACCAAAACACCAATCGTAGTGAGCAGGGAATTTTGCCTGCTGGAACTTATCTCTAGGGGCAAACAGACTCAGTAATGCAGAAGATGTTTTTTCGGGAATCAATTTGTTCACGAGAAACGGTAATGTATATAACGTGGGGAAATAATGAATTGCGATTCCTCCAGGTTTTAACACCTGATAGATATTCTGGTGGAAGGTTTCACCGTTTTTGATGTGTTCCGCCAACATTTTTGAGAATACTAAATCGAAACGATCTTCCAATAAAAAATCTTTTGCCTCAATATCTATAATCTTCTTTTTGTATATATCTGGAATCTTATCTAATTCTGATTGTGAAATATCTAATACGGTGTATTCTAAGTTTCGTAAATAGATGAAATCAATAGCGAGGATGGGATTTGCCCCTCCTCCTATATCACAAACTTTAACAGGATTTGTTCGAGCAATCCATTCTTTGATCAATGTCGGATATTCATCCCAGGCATTCTTTGTGAGGCGATACTTGATTTCCATGTTTCCCTTTGTGATGTTTTACCTGTCCTTTATTGGACGGGCAGGATTTCCAATACACAACTTTCCAGACGGGAGGTCATTAAAGACTGAACTTCTTGCCCCTACGACTGAACCACGTCCGATGATTACACCTGGAGATACAAATACATCCGCTGCAATCCACACTTGATCTTCAACTACGATTGGTTTTGTGAAAATATCAAAGGATAAGGATGTGAAGTCATGACTTCCTGTACATAAATAGGAATTTTGGGAGATTACAACATGCTCTCCGATCTTAATTTTCCCCAGTGTATATAGTTCTACATGATCGCCAATCCAAGAATAATCTCCAATTGTTAATCTCCATGGGTAAATTGTAGTAACTGTTGGCCTGATCATTACTTTTTTTCCAATTTTTGCGCCGAACAATCGCAATAAAAAACGCCGCCAGCCATACATGAATTGAGGTGATAAACTAAACAAGCTGGCCTGAACTAGCCACCAAAGCTGTACTTGAAATACTGATCGGCCGCGGAAGTTGGGAGGCAATTTCGCAAGATCAAGACGTTGGTAATCGAGACGGTTCATATTTCAATCCCGTACTCATCCTTTAGGATGGATTTGATCCTTTGTGGGTCGCCTTTTGCGCAGTGTTCCACTTCTGTGATTTTCACGCCCACATCCTGGTAATCACTCGGTTCATGATAGACTGCAAGAATATATGGTTTACTAAAAATGCAGAATATCGTGTCAAGTGGGTAAATAAATAGCGTCATCTTTTTAGCCTTGCACGTATGAACATATCGGTTTGAGAATACATTTTCATCCTGAAGAAGTACAGTATTCTGGATTGATACTGAGGCAAAGCAACTTTGACGAGTTCTTTGACAATTGTTAGTAAGTCAAATCGTATAAACGGGTATTTTTTTATGCTTAGAATCTCAAAATCCAGATGCTCTAAAATAGCTATCACGATACTTTCGGAAGCAAAACTCAAATGGTCTGGCAGATAGAAAGGACGATAATGATCCTTTGCATCAAGGTCTGCTGTGTCTCCTGTCTGTAAAATTAATTCTCCATCCGGGTTTAATAACCTTTTTAATGATTTTAGAAATGCTGGAGGATCGGGTAGATGAGAATATACGTTCAACAAAGAGATTACATCATATTTTCCTTCATGAGTATCTATGTCAATAAAGCCGACATCTAAACCTCTTTTTTGTGCTGATTCTTGCTTATAGACATTGGGATCCGTTCCCCTTATTTTAACTCTCCCGGAACTGTACTTTTGAACGGCAATAATAAATTCCCCATGTCCGCATCCAACATCCAGCCACGTTTTCTTGCCACCTGAATTCCCCTCAAAAAGTTCTTCCAAAATACTAAGATATTGGGCAATTTTGCTTGGATTAAATCTACTTGTCACATCCAATTCCTTTACCCCACTGTGCTTTCCTTGTTTATGTGCTTGTGAAATTTCATGATCCAGTGGGCGATTCTCAACAAACAAGAGGCCGCACAAGTTACACTTCACTAATGAGAAACCGTTCTCTTCAGCATAGAAGGTGTGTTCCTCTGATCCGCAGTGGTAGCATTTTGAGATTTTCATTAGCTCCTTCAGAAAGCATAGGTCAACGAGCGCATCTTCGACTGGAGTGTCTGAAGATTTTGTTCATTCTTTCAATTCAAAAACATGATATATGGCAGTCTTTATGGCTGATGCCTGAAAAACGGGGTTGTAGTATTTTTTGATAACATCAAAACACTGATTTCTCAGTTCTTCTCTGTTTTCGCGGTGCCTACTTAACCACTCGCCAATACTATTGGCAAGTGAATCGAAAGAACCATATTCATAAAGCATTCCTGTGACACCCGGTTCAATGGCCTCATACTCTGGCATTTGCATGAATGGATTATCATGGGTGATGACCGGTGTACCATAAGTCAGAGCATGTATGGCGGTTAACCCAACATTGCCCGGCGATACACACAGATCTGACATGGCAATCAGCACAGCCAACTTTTCCTCTTCATAGCACTCGCCATAGAAGAAAACAAAATCCTGCAAATTTTTCGCTGCAGTAAGGCGTTCCAAATCTCCTCTTTTGGACCCGTTACCTACGAACAAAATATTGACAGGTGTTTTTCGCTGATGTAATTCAGCGCCGGCATTAATAATATATTCCAGTTGTTTTTCTGGCGTCAATCGTCCAACAAACAATAAAACAGGCAGATCGGGATGCATGAAGATTTTTCTTCTCGTTTCTTCAAGCTCCTCGGGGCTTAATTTCTGTTTCATTTCGAGGTGTGCATCATAATCCAGCGAATTATAAATAACAAAAACATAATCAGCGTTAAATCCATATTTAATCAAGTTGCGTTTTGCCCAGTTGCCATATAACAGTAATCCATGAGCAAATTTGAGGAAAATCAATTTGATCTTATCACGCAGTTGGTTTCTGACGATTGCATGTACCCAATATAAAACCTTCTTTCCAGTAAGCCGCGATAGGACAATCGCCAACCAGCTACTAAGAAAATATGGGCTCGCATGAAAAATGATCCCGTCATATTTACCCCAAAGACACTCGCTGATCAACCCGCTTTGCCAAAGAAACTTGCCGTTAAACAACCAGACATTTTTTACAGACTTCCATTGAGACACTTTTTCTTGAAAGTTTTCTGGTTCTACTAGTTTAATGCTTTTGTCAAATACCTGGCCGGAAAGAAATGTGTACTGAATATGTTTGTCAAGCAACATTTTCCTCATCACAGGCAGGCGATAGTGTGGAAAGTAAGGATAAGCAACAAGAATTTTCACGTAAAACCTTTTCTTTGTATAGGAACTAAAATCACTCAAAACAACAAAGGTGGGAGCAGAATCGCCAGATATGGTTTACACAAGCAATGTCTAGAAAACAAAGGTTGATAATATCTAAGCAATCAGGAGAATCCATGATTGATTACTAGTTGTATGCATCCACATTTGGCTGTGCGGTGTAAATACGGGAATCTGCACAAGCGAGACAGTAGCTCACTCATTTGCCTTATTACCTTGCATAAATCTGATAGCCACCGCACGCCTTTTTCTGTAAAGCAAGAATACTGCAAGAACTCCAATAAACATTGACTGAACAAACATTACAATAACAAATCCCGTTGTACCAAATCGTACAAACTGAAATGCCATCCAATAAAAAATCGAGTAAAGGAATACGTCAAATGGACTGCTTCTCTGGGGTTGGAATATTGAGTATGCACTTTTAAAAAGCCAACCAAGAACATACATGCCGACAACCAGGCCCACTAAATGGAACAAAAGAAAAGAGGTTCCCCAAAGAGTAGGAGCAAAACCAATGCCCGGATTCGATCCAATAAGAAATCGGTAATAAACGTGGCTTAAATCTTCATAAATAGGTTTGTCTGGCCAAATTGCCCGAGGGATAAATATAATAAGCGTACTAAACGAGTACTTTAGAAACCCCCAAATCGGCCCCCCAATTTGTTTGAGCAGCTCATCGCGCTGTACAACGGATGCAGCTATCAAATCAAAGGTTGACAATTCCCCAGAGTCAACATAAAAGGCCAGTATTCCAGATGCGTTTTTGCCAATATACTCAGTTGGTGCCAAGTTTTGCACAAGCAATGGCAAAGCAATACGTGCCATCAACAAACCGGCAATCAGAAAAATTCCTGCTAAAAAAAACACCCCCGCACGGCCTATTGATAGCCGTCTAATGATGTAATGATACCAAATTAATGGTAGAAGGATAAGCGGTATTACCCCGCTTCGTTTTGCAGAAAGAACATAATCAACCAGGAAGACCGTGACTACAATAAGGAAAACCAAGGGCCATCCATTTGTCTTTTCGGTTTTCTTATAGCGCACAATGTAATAGAAAACTGCCAACAATGCTGCCCAATCCAGCATAGACTCAAGCATGATAAAGAACTGGCTTAAATAGATCCCTGAACTATTCCTGACAGAGGGTGACAGGTAGCGAAAAATGTCAGTTGTTAGTGACCCAAACAAGGTAAAGTGGTAATATTTGAATACCCCACCAATAACCAAAAAAACCAAAATAAGATAACGCATCTCCTTCCATCTTATCTGATAACCCTGGTTGGACCAATCCACAATAGGTTTCCTGCTCATTATAGGTTTTGTCTGGCTCCCCAAACCAAAGAAAAGAATCGAAACCACACCCAGTACAAACACAGAATTCACTGTAAACGCAGGCCGATTCCCGATATTGACCCAGATAGAATGATAATTATGGTAAAGCCACAACCAAACTCCAGGAAAAATAAAATAGACAACATATATTAGCATAAATAGAATTGCAGGATGGAACCAGTCAATTCTTCCATCAATATGGCTGCGGGCCAACGGGACACACCAAAATATGGCAAAGATCGTAGACAAGCAAACAAGCGGAGCGGTTAGGGTCGGCTGGTCAACTTCGGGTAACCAGAACACCAAGATGCCCAGGATTATTAATGCTAGGCCTATCAAAGATAAGAACAATTGAACGTGTGCATGCCTCATAAAAGTCATCCTATTCAACCACAAAATTGCTCAAAAAACCTTGCAATTATTGTAAGTGGATAACGCGGGGCCGCCAATATTCTGAGAAATAATGGTCCATGTAGGCTGAAAAACAGGATTTTATGAAGAAGGTTTTTCCTTGATCTAAATGAACCGTATTTAGAAAACAGACTCTTGTCTTGAATATGAGCATCCGATAGTTGTGCAGAAGTAAATACATCTGCTGCCTTACTTACAAGGATTTTCCATCCAGCTTCAGAAACTCTGGTGGTATATTCAATATCACAAAGATAATGTGGAAAGAACCTCGCATTAACGTTTCCTACTTGAAAAACCGCGCCCATGGGAAACAATACGCCGCGCCCCGATAGGGCATTCACAGCTATGTTTCGATCTTCGCAATTTATCCAATTAAAACGCATAGCCCAATAGTCGATATGCCAACCACGACCTAAAAGGGCCCCCGACATGTCATCACGTTGCATTGAACCAACCACAGCTGCACCATTAGTTACACTTTCCTTTACCAGTGTGGAAATATAGTTCTTTTCAATGCGCACATCATTATTGATCATAAGCAAATAATCGCCTTGTTTCGCAATTCTCATAATCCAACTCACCCCCAGGTACATAGCCCCACCCCACCAAAGATTGCCATCACCTTTTAGCACTGTCAAATTTGACTGTGGTGTTCTTGCAAGATATTCCCCTGTTCCGTCAGTAGAGCCATCATCAACAATAATTAGATAAACAGCTGGATAGTCCTGTTTCTCAATATGTTGCAGAAAAGACTTTGTAGTCTCCAATCGATTATAAACCGGGACTACACAATAAACTGTTGGAATAATGTCCATCCTATCTCCTCTTTCTGAGCTTCATTACGAGGCAATCGCGTTCGCGAAATGGCAGCTCAACAATACGCAAAAGGAGCATAAGCAAAAATCGAACCGGCAAGGAATCTGGCCATGTAAAATGCCGCTCCAGTTCATTATCTTTGGAATACAAACACGCCTTGAGATTGAGCCGAAACCAGCCTTCTGGTGTACTGCTCCAACTTTCTATAATGTCGAAACCATGTTTCTCCGCTAATTTTGCTAACGTGTGGCGAGTGTAGTGGAACAAATGAAACGGCGTAAACCAGCCACTGACCCAGTTCTTACCAAATACTCTGCGCCAGATGCTGTCCGCATTCGGCAGGGCAAGGTAAAGCGTTCCATCGCCTTTCAAAATCCTGACCAGCTCTTTCATGAAGAGATTTGGATCGCGAAGGTGTTCAAATACTTGCATCAGGTAAACAACATTAAATGTTTCATCCTTAAAAGGAATATGGGAAAAGTCATCCACCTTATGCACATCTAGGCCATTGGTCCGGCACGCATCAACCAAATAGCCAGCTATCTCTGCACCAGATATTGTGATGCCCCGATCATGAAAATAACTCAAATAACCTGCTCGTCCGCAGCCGTAATCGAGTATCCGTGCCTCTGAGGGAACCTCCACGAAATCACGAGGATCAATATCTCCACTGAACTGATGATACAGTTTTCTTAGTTTTGGATAATGTGCGCCCATTCTCGGTGTTAGATCAACCTTTTCATCCTTCGAATAAGCAGCATAATAAGTTGCCAATTGTTCGTCCGTTGGCATCGGCATCACGGAAATAATTCCACAACTATTACACTCAACAAGCTGCCAACTACCTGACAGACCCTTTCGCCTATCGCTCATTTCAATTGCTTGAGTGACATTTGATATTTCATTTCCACATGCCTTGCAAAAATTCCTGGCTTGACTTGTCATTTGATTGACCTTCTTAAGTCCCTGATGAAATCCCTTGCGAAGCTCAACATGGTGTTCATTCTTTCTAACAATCTGATTGGGGATTTTACTAACACCCAAGTGGCCCGGTTGGTAACTATCTGATAGCCGTGGTGATCCATAGCAAATGCCCTGACTGCCATAAGATTGGATATCCTTGTTCTAGACCCCATGCCCAATCATCACCTGCCAGAATTGCATCAGTAACATTAGGATCTACAGCTAACCATTTTTTATGAAGGAACCGAGAAAGCATTTAATAATTAGAAACGGCCGGTCTTTACGAATTTTATTGAATGCGAGCTCTCTCCTACCGTTGTCAAGAACCCACTCTGCCGTGCCAAAATCCAGTTGTGCCTGATACCAGCCATACTTAGCGCTTAAAACCTGAATGTCTTTATTCGTTAGTGGCATTTACTTTTCATCTTTCTTTTCTTGTAATCGCAGTTCTATCACAAATCTTCCCAATGAAACCAGAATTGACTGGCAATTTTCAATTTAACTTTGCTGGACTACCAAACCCGAGCCAGCAACAACAGTATTTTTCTTGACGAGAGTTGCTGAGAAACGGCACAGTAAATTCGTCACACGGGTATAAAAAATAACCAGTTGTCTAATTTTTAGGCAAAAAGAAATAATTGTAAAACTGATCTTCATGTTGCGAACCAGAACAAAATTCGACCATAGCTCCATCTATTATCCTGCTTGTTGAATATCCCATACCTTCCAAATAAGAAATTGTGTCATGAGGATTATTTGCATCCACATTTCCTTTATATATCTCGCAAAATATAACTGGACGGTCTCTTTGAATAAGACCGCTCATTGAGTGTAAAACGCTTAATTCCAGGCCCTCCACATCAATTTTTACAAAATCTATTCTTATTTTCCCCAACAGACCATCAATGGTTGTACAGAGTACTTTTATTTCTTCATTCATTTCCTTTCTGCCAGTATCAATCAGGGATGAGTAAGCATCATCAGATGCAACATAAAATGTGGCAATCTTGGCGGCATCTGCAATTGCCACGTTTAGAGGGATAATGTTCCCAATATTGTTCTGAGAGACATTTTTTTCTAATGTCTTAAAGGTTTTGGGTTGTGGCTCGCAGGCAATTACCAATCCATTCTTGGCCACAGCCGAGAAATTAAGAGCATGAAGCCCTATATTTGCCCCAATATCCAAAACTGTAGAGTTGCTATTAATGTATTGACAAGCTATATCAATTTCGATTTTTTCAAACTGTTCACCTCTATAGAGTTTTCCTCCAATGTCAGTGGAAGGCGCATAAGTCACCATGAAATTACCTATTCTTTCGGTCTTGAACCGGCTGTGCAATCCAAGTCGCTTTAATACTTTTCTCAATAAGTATTTCACCGTTTATTCCTCTTCGCTAAATATTTACAATACCTTTCAACATCATTCTTGCCGGGTTAAACCAACCTAATGACAACAAAAAGACGCCACACAGAAAGGCGATACCAAGCACAACTATAAATGAAGAATGTTGATCTCTCCCATAGTTAGCCAAGAGTGTCATAAAAATAGCCGGTATCAACAGTTTGGTCATATTCTGTGGAATGATAAAGGTAGCCCAGTACAAACCAGCCCGCCTGATATGTGAAATCAGCAAAAACATGCTTCCAGCAATCAGACCAGTTATTACACCAATAACAATCCCAACGCCACCATAATTCATTAGCCCAAGTGCAGACCCAACAAACAAACTACATAAGCCAATAATAGCGTGGCTAATAACATTATCTCTTAATCTGCCCGAACCAAGATTAGAGAAATAGGCAGGACCGATCAGGGTATTTACAAACCACCCTATGACAAGCAGCAGCGAGAACTGGATGAACATTGCCTGGTATTGGCCGAGCCAAAGCATGGAAATTGTGGTTATGGATATCCCAAGCAATCCGTAAAACAGTACGGAGACATAAAACGTGATGCGATAGGAAGTAATAAACAATTGTGTTGCCTTTGTCAAATCATGTTCCTGCAAGGAGGCAATGGTGGGCACCATTACTCGGCTTGCTTCAACGATCACTGCGCGCCCCTGAAGAATGAAAGTGTTTGCCATTCCGTAATAGCCGAGCGCCTCCAAACCCCCGAATTTACTCATCAGAGCCTTGGTCACTGGATCAAATAGCATGCTCAGTATGGAAATAATTTGGAAGTTCACACCATAGCCGACCATTTCCTTGAGCACTGTAAACCTCCAATGCCAGGGTATCAATGGGAGATTCTTCAGTTGCCTTCTGAGTGTCCACCACAACAACATCATCAAACTAGTAGATTGAATAAGCTGTGCCATCACCACACCTTTCAGCCCATATTTAGGGGTCAACAGCATTACCAGCCCGAGGTAAACCACGGAGGATGACCCTGTCAGCAAGCTTCGTAAATCCATGCGTAAACAGCCATCCAAACTACCGCTGAACACGCTGACCATCACCATAAGCCAAAGTGATATGAGGGCATATGGCAAGATACTCATAGCAATCGAAATGCCCTCCGTTGGGAGAAAATAACCCAAAGCCAGGGTGAATAGCGGATAACCCACGATTAGCAACGCTGCCATCAACACGCCCAATGTTAACGCAACCGTCTGGACCACATCTGCCGCGCGTTTGGCATCACGCCGTCCCAGTGCCTGTGCAACGAACTTTACAACACCCGCCGACAAACCCAGATCACCAATGCGTGAAATCGAGGCTATGGAAGTCACCAACGACCATACGCCAATCTGCTCAACTCCTAGTCGGTTATAGAGGTAGCGATATAAAATAAACAACACCACCCCGCTGACTATTACCTGGGTCACAATAGCAGTAATGTTGTGCGAAATATGTTTGGAGTTGGTATCCTTGATTAGATTCATAATTGCAAAGATTTACTGTGCCTCTATCTCTCATTAATTTTCGAAATAAGCTACCCAAGAATCAGAAGGGGACACAGAAACTGCATACTTGGTCAGACGGTTTGGTATATATTATACAGCGCGGACCTTTTTATTAAGAATCTTGTTTGACCATACATATATCTATAACGAGGTTTAGCAGGCATTTCAAGTGATGTTTCGAAGATATTGTTGTTTTTCGCAAGCGAGCCATATCCATACTTGGTGGGCAAGATGCGAATAATGATAGACAAAAGTCTGCCAATCGACCGACAGACTTTTGTCCAATTCATTAGTTTGTTAGCTTCTTGGCAAAACTATGGGGTACTAAAGCTCCACCAGGTATTGCCATTTGTATAGGTGTAAGCACCTGCATAGACCGAGCGAACATGCCAGTAGTAGGTCGTGCTGCTGGTCAAACCACCCAA
>Ga0105104_10000464_pt1 | contig 31330 bp, 24 predicted proteins | sample PPLLaktember2015_3_FD_87034 | JGI IMG/M metagenome (GOLD analysis project Ga0105104, IMG submission 87034) | Freshwater sediment microbial communities from Prairie Pothole Lake near Jamestown, North Dakota, USA - PPLs Lake P7 Core (6) Depth... | ecosystem: Environmental > Aquatic > Freshwater >...
CTCATGTTCCTCGAGTTGCCGGGGACTGACATCCCGCAGAGCCCTGACGTCACCGAGGACGTCATTCAAGGACCGGACGGCTCCCTCGCACTCGGCCCGCCTCTTGTTGTACTCGGAGGTCTGGAGGCTTCGCTGCTTTCGGCTGTCACAAATGACGATGCGCGCCTGCATCTCGAGGGGAACCAGCTGATAAGACAGATGGCGACAATCGAGGAAAAGGGCCATGTTCTCGCGACCGAGAGTCGACACAAACTGGTCCATGATGCCGCACTGAACACCCACAAAGTTCCGCTCGGCGGATTGGCATAGAAGGGCCATGGAAACAGGGTCTATGTCGATTCCCGAGATAGCGCGACAGGTCTCGGCGGTCGCGACTTCCAGCGCGGCGGAGCTGCTCAGGCCCGAGCCAATCGGCACGTTACCCGACAGGATCAGGTCCATCCCTCTCACTTCGTCTCCCCGCTTGCGATACTCTTGAATCACTCCTCGGATGTAATTGCCCCAGAGAGCGTGGTCTTCTCTGACAATCTGTTCGATATCAAAAGTGGTGGTCTGCCCGAAATCCAGGGAATGCGCTTTCACCAGGCGGTCATCTCGGGCGGCCGCGACGATCCAGATGGCACGGTCGATATCGGTGGGAAGGACGAAGCCGTCGTTGTAGTCCGTGTGTTCCCCGATAAGGTTCACCCGGCCCGGCGCCCGGGTCTCGATTTCCGGCGCTCGTTCAAAGATCCGACTGAATGATTCCGCAAGTTTATCGAGGGTCACGCGGCTTCTCCCTGGTGTGTTCCAGTATCTAAAGACATTACCCCAAACCTGAAAGGCAGCGGGAGTTTACCGTCTGCGAATCCGTAAGTCAACGGACTAGGACCCTCGCGCGTACCGGAAGATCGTGAGCAGGATTTTGGAGCCGGCGCCAACCACGCCGCTCACTGTTCCGGAGATTTTGGACTGCCCGATCCGGGGCCGGTAACTGACCGGCACCTCCAGGATGCGGTAACCGTCCCGGGCTGCCCGGATCTGCATTTCGGTCGTCCAGCCGTAACCGCGGTCCTGCATACCCAGCGCCTGGAGAACACTTGAGCGGACAGCTCGGAAAGGACCGAGGTCGGTGTACCTGTAACCCCAGAAAAAGGCAATCAGGCGGCAGGCGAGCCAATTGCCGAACCGCTGCTGCACCGTGAGCGCGCCTCGCGCCCGAGACCCGCGCGCGCGGGAACCGATCACCAGGTCGAACTTTCCCTCGGCAATCGGTCTTACAAGGTCGCCGGCTTCCTCCGGATAGTCGCTGTAGTCCGCGTCAACAAAAAGCAGGATGTCCGCACTGCCTGCGGCCTCGACCCCGGTGTGGCAGGCCTGTCCGTAGCCTCGTTTCGGCTCATGAATTACGCGTGCGCCGTGGCGGGTGGCGATTTCCGCAGTCCGATCGGTCGACCCGTTGTCGACCACGATGATTTCATCAATCCAGCTCGGCAGCGCTTCCAGCACACGACCAATAGCCTGTGCTTCGTTCAAGGCAGGAATGATCACTTTGACAGTGTGTTCGTTAAGCATCGGGGGCCTTTCCCGGACGACGATACAGGTCCCGCAGCTGGAGGATCACGATCAGCCACGCGGGCAAATGAATCATAACGAGTAACCAGGAAGGGTTTGGTACGGAGCGCGACAAGTAAGTAAGGATTAGCAAGGGTGTCCAGAACAGAAGGGCTGGACGGGTCAGGAAAGGCGATAAAGCGATTGCGGGGACGAAGTACCACGGATAAACCGTAGGCCCGGCCACGACCATGAGAAGAACTACAGTCGCAACTGCCAGTGCCAACCGTTCCGCCCCTCTCCCCCGCGCCCGGATGCCCAGCCACAGGCCTGCGGCGACCAGCAGCAGGAGGAGGATGGCGCGCGACGCGACCCGGCCGTCCACGACATGATTCATCGTTCTGGTTAGCCGCAGACTGATTCTTTGAATTCCATGGAAAGCGAGTTCGTTGGCGTTCCACGTCTTCGCATAAGCCACGGTTCCACTGCTTGACTCGTAACGAACCGACGTCCAGTACGGAATGAAGAGCATCGCTGCGAAAACGGTGAAAGCGAGGACGCTTTTCACGACGAGCAGCCGCCGTGGCCACAAACAGGTCGCGAGGAAGGGCAAAAGTAGAACTGGCCATATCTTGACGGCCGTCGCGGCCGCCAGTCCGCCGGCCGCCAAATACGGCCTTTGCTTCCACGCGCCCCAAAAAAAGAGGAGGAGAAAAGGCGCCATGGCCAGGTCCAGATGGCGGTAATGGTAAGTCTCGACGATCAGGAGCGGATTCCACAGGTAACAGATCGACCAGGCCAGGGGCAGCCGCGCCGACCGGAGCAGAAACAGGATCAGCAGGCCCGCAGCCGCGTCAAGGAGGAGCAAAACCGCGCGCCACGCAGTCGAATTGAACGGCTCTATCAGGTAACCAAGCGCAAACAGGGACTGGGCCAGCGGCGGATACAACGTTCGCAGTTCCGGGTGGTTGATCCGCGTCAGGACCGGGCGCCCTTCCTGGCTGAGCTTCAGGACTTCGGGCGACTCGACCTCTCCTCTCAGGATTTGAGCCGGGGAGAACCGGTACGGACTGACCCCATGCGCCGTCAATGCGCCGTCCCACATGTAACGGTAGTAGTCACCCTCGCGAGATTCCGGGGTCAGGGAAACCGCCACGCGAAGCAGAAGCGCGAGCACGATGACGAACAACAACACGGCGGCACGTGAGGCGCGAACCTGACGAGACGCCAGAACTGCAACAAGGTGAAGGGCAGCGGCCAGGACATAAAGCGGGAGATGCAGCCGCGGAGAACCGTATCCGTGAGACACGAGAACGAAACCAGCCAGCCCCCCCAGGATCAAAAATCCGGATACCACCCACCGGACGGTCATTCTTCGTACTCGAAGTCCAACTGAATCATGATCGAAGGATCGTCACGGTTATACTCGTAGCAATCGCGGCAGTCGGCCAGCGGGTCTTTTTGCTGCATCGCGAACCTCAGATCCTGCGCCTCAGCGCCGTTCCACAACTGGTCAAAGCTTAGCTCGTACAGGTTCCCGTAAACCGAGCTCGGGTAGCAGCAGGGTCGGACCTGGCCGTCCGGCTCGACGTAGATACTGGTCCACGGCTTGAGGCACTGGGAGGGGTCGGTCTGGAAGCCAATCCGTTCGCGCTCCTTGAGGAAACCCAACAGGCCGTGGCCCCGGTTGACGTAGACGATCCTCAGCTCGTTGATGAAGTCTACCCCCAGCTGAGCCGCGAGCATTTCTGCCGCCTGTGCGGTCCGCCGGGTGAGCCCGGGAAAGTGGAGCAGGGAATCCTTCACCCAGCTTCTCCGGTAAACCCGGGTGGGAGTGGCCTGGACGGCAGATATCCCCTTTTCGTGCGCGAACCTGATGAAATCAGTCAGTTCTTCGATATTCCGACGGGAGAAGTTGGGTGTCAGGTTCAGGCGTGGTAGTTCGGACCCGTGCTTCCGCTTGGCTTCATTGAGGAGGTCGATCGCCTGAATGACGGCCTCGAACCGGGCATTCACTCGCAGCGACTCGTAACGTTCCTTCTGCAGGCTCTCGAGAGAAATCGAGACCTCGTCGACGCGGTTACGGATAAACAGGTCGGCCAGCTTCTGATTGATCAGGACGCCATTGGTCAGGATGAGAATCACGCAATCGCTGTTGTTCCGGACAAGATCGAGGATTCGCTCCAATTCCGGGTTAATCAGGGACTCCCCGGGACCGTTCAGAGACAGGTAGTTCCAGTACTTCATGTAAGGCGTCAGGCGTTCGAACAGCTCGAGCGGGTTTCTCTCCAGTCTCCGGTCCTGGATGTGAACAAGACCTCTGTCCCGGTATGCGGCCGCAAGACAGAACCCGCAACGCAGATTGCACCGGTTATCGGCGCCGACTTGAATATGATAGGGGTAAGAAGCCAGCCGGGTTTTCCCTTCCGCGTATTCCCGGTTGTTCAGCTCCCGATTGGCTTCTGACACGTTGTTCAAAGAAGGCTCTCGTAACACTCCGCGATTATACTATGGCGTGAAAACTGTCCCGCGGATTCCCGCGAACAAGACGCGGCAGCGCGGAAATGAGGCTGATGTCAATTGAGATTCCTCCGATCTGGGATCAGGTTGCCGGCCGCTGCCTGACAGAGAACCTGCGCCGGATTCTGGTCCTCGGTGCGGCCGACCGGGGGAAGAGCACGCTTTGCCGGTTCCTGGTCTCGCGCTTCAGCCAGGAAGGAGCGCAGGCAGTGCTCGTCGATGCCGACGTGGGCCAGAAGGACGTGGGTCCTCCGGCCACTGTCACCCGGGGCTACCTCCAATCGCCCTCCGACCCGTATTCGCTCATGTTGGACGGACTCTACTTCATCGGTGCAGTCACCCCAGTACGCCATCTGTTACCCATGGTCGTTGGGACCCGGGATGTTGTCGATTCGGCCGGGGACGCTTTCGTCGTCGTTAATACAACCGGCTTTATCGAAGGCGTCGGATACGCGCTGAAAAGTTACAAGATCGAGGCGCTTCGTCCCGATCTTTTGATTGCTGTCGATCCGAACCACGAGACGGCTTCCATCGCCGCTTCCTACCCGCAATACCGCTGGGTGCGTCTGCCTCCGTCCGCGCGGGTTGTGGCGAAGAGCCGCGCCATGAGGCGGGAGGCGCGCCAGCGGGCCTTCGCCGCCTACTTTGCCGGCAGGCCCAAGATCGAGCTTGACTTACAGACGGTGGCATTCCAGAGGAATCCTGCTTTCGTCAGGTCCCTCACATCGTCGCGCCAAACATCGCCACCGCCTGCGGGAAGGCACTTGCTTTGTGGTCTGTGTGACGCGACCGGGCGTTGTCTCGGCCTCGGGACCCTCGATGCCCTTGACCGGCGGGCGAGAGTCCTCTCCTTCGTCACCCCGGTAAGCGGTCCGGAGGTGAGAATCGTCCAGTCGGGGGATTTGTATATCAGTCCTGACGGTGAGGAACTGGGGAGGACGAGGTAACTGCGTCGGCCGCTTTCTTAAGATCAGCGACAAACTCGGCGAAAGCCTGATGGCGTTCGGTCTCGTCGATGATCCTCAGGAGGGCCGAGGGGTGAATGGTGGCCAGGAACAGCGGCGCCCATTCGGTTTTGAGCACCTTCCCCCGTTCCCGGGTAACTTTGAAGCTGGTTCCCATCAGGCTCTGCGCCGCCGTGGCGCCCAGGCACACGACAATTCTGGGTTGGACCGTCGATATTTCTGCCTCAAGCCAGGGGCGGCAAGCCATGATCTCACTGCGCCGGGGCTTGTCATGCAGACGCCGCTTGCCGCGGGCGACCCACTTGAAGTGCTTGACGGCGTTGGTCACATAGACCTGTTTCCTGGAGATCCCGGCCTCGGCCAAAGCGCGGTCGAGGATCTTGCCGGCAGGACCGACAAATGGCCTGCCGATCTGGTCCTCCTGATCTCCCGGCTGCTCTCCGATGACCAGCATGAGAGCGCTCTCCGCTCCCTCGCCAAAAACCGTTTGAGTGGCCTTTTCAAACAGATCGCAGCCACGGCAAGTTTCGGAGGCTTCCCGGAGATTGGCCAGATCCGGCTGCTCGGGCAGAAACGGGCGGGCAGTCGGGAAGTTGTCCTTTGTCTTGTCCTTCGGCATGCGGGATCTCCGCGAGGATTATCACCATCATACCAGTTGCGGGTTGCCGGGTATTGGCGGACCTTTTGGGTCCAGCCCATGCTCCCAAGGAAGTGGCAGTCGAAGTGGCGGCCGCTGGGAGCGGCCGCTGGGAGCGCAGGCGTCTCGCCTGCACGGGGGCCGCAGGCGTCCCGCCTGCTCGTGCCGTCTGCAGCGGTCCAGCTAGTCGCGTCCCGGGCGCAAGATGCGTATAGCCGGCAATGCCCTTAACGTCCAGGTCGCTGGGCGGTCGAGGGGGGAACATTTTCCCTGATGGGCTCGATTTTTGAACGCTGTCTGCCTCGTGATCAACAACTTACGTCCTTTAGTCTGGCCCCTCATTTGCTTTGTCGATAATTGAAAACAAAGGAGAAGAAACATGAAAAGAAGAAAGTATCTCCTCTGGTCGGTTCCCGGCTTGGCTTTGCTCGTCCTGCTTTCCGGGGTGCCGGTTCAGGCAGAAGCTCCGGCTCAGGCGAAGGCCCAGGCACAGGTGAACCAGGCCCAGATGGTTGAAAAGATACGCAGCGCGCTTCTGAAACTGCCGTACTACGGCGTCTTCGACTACCTGGAATTCAGCATTGACGGCCGAACAGTGACCCTCAACGGCTACGCAACCCGAACGTCCCTCAAGAAGGACGCCCAGGCGGCCGTACACGAGGTGAAGGGTGTCGAGGAGGTTGTGAACAACATCCAAATACTGCCGCTTTCGCCTGCGGATGATCGGATTCGGCGGGCGCTCTTCCGTTCGATCTACGGCACGCCGGCATTGCAGAGGTACGCGATCGGTCCCAACCCGCCGATTCACATCATCGTCAGCAACGGCAATGTGAAGCTCGAGGGTGTGGTTCCGAATGAAAATGACAAGAATATCGCGGGAATCCAGGCGAGAGGCGTCGGCGGCACCTTTAAGGTCGAGAACAACCTTCACGTCGAGTCCGAGTCGGCGAAGGCAGAATAAAGTATATTGAGCGCATGCTTACCGATGAAGCAATCGCTCGGCTTGAAGAAGCTCGGATTCTGTGGATGGCGACCGTTCGGCCGGACGGTCGCCCGCACCTGGTTCCTGTCTGGTTTGTGTTTGCCGACGGCCGACTCTACTGCTGCATTGAGCCAACCAGTGTAAAGGCCCGCAATCTCTTGGCCAGTCCGCAAGCCTCGGTCGCTTTGGAGGAGGGGAAGCACCCGATTATTGGCGAGGGACGGGCTGAATTTCTCATCAAACCCTGGCCGGTCGCCGTGGTTGAAGCCTTCACTTCTAAATACGAGTGGGATATTGCGACGGACGAGCAGTACACCGCGCTGATTCAAATAACGCCGGTCAAGTGGATGATGTGGTGAGTCGACCGCTAGACCCCTTACGCCACCTCGTCCGCTACTCGATGACGAACCTGATGCCACCCCCAAAAACAAAATCCGAATCATCGGACGCGATCACCTTCGCCTGGACGTATGGGATCCAGTGTCCTTTATTAAACCCCAGCCCAAAAAGGATATTGGCCGCCGGGTCGGTATCGCTCCCCACCCGACCTTCCGGATTGTTATATAGGATACCAAGCCCGAGCCCCGCCCACGTAAAAGCTCCGCTGCCCAACGGGAAGTCATAATGGAAATCGAAGTTAAAGGTCGCACCTGTCCCGTTGTCCACGAAGATGTATTCCGCGTTAGGGTTGAAGTAAAAACGACCGACGAGCGCCGTGAGGAATTCGCCCCCTATGAACGCATCGCCTTCATCCGCATAGACTCCGGTCCGCGCCCCGAGCAGGGTAGGGGTCTGACCGGCGAGATCAGCCGATGCGAACCCGAAAAGCAGGCCGCAGAGAGCGACGCAGCCGAACAGTCTTATCCTTGAGCTCATCCTCATTCCTCCGAACGTGGTTATTTCCAGCGAGCAAAGCCGGACGGGCGAGACCAGTCGAGAATCGGTTCCCAAGCGCCATCCAACTTCGGCACCAAGTCGAGCTAACCGGCGGTCCGGGTGGCCAGAGGCAAGTCAAAACGTCACTTCTGCAAAGGTTTCCGATGGCATTGTATGGAACCGGACCGAGATAGAAGCGGTAAATATTCCCCGATTATCTTTTTTGAAGCGGTTGACACCTTCAGGAGGCGGGCAGCATCTAATGTGAAAATCACCCGTATTATCCAACCGCTAACGAGGCCAGCTAAGGAGGTCGTAATGAGAAGAGTCTTTTTCCTCGAGCTACTGCTCTGGGCGGCGTCTGGCGCCCTTGTCGCGCAGGGCGGTCACATGGGGCACCCGATCGAAAAGAACATTGTCTTCCCGCATTTCGTCGTGGGTGGGTCAGTTCAGACACAGATCATCTTGATGAATCCCCAATCGGGGCGCGATCTGACTGGGACCCTGTTCTTTTTCCATCAGGATGGTACCCCGTTCGAAGTGGTCAACAACGGACAAACCGTGAACCAGGTGTCAGTTGCGTTGCCTGCGGAAGGAATCCAGTTTGTGAACGTGACGAGCAATGCTCAGCAGGAGACAGGCGGCTGGGCGCTGTTTGAAGTTTCCGGTCCGGGCCAAGGCCAGGACGATCCGAGAACGAGGGTCTTCGGGTCGGTCATTTTCAGCACCACCCAAGGGACAGACACGGTGGGTTCTGTTGGAGTTGTCGCGGGACGTTATGAACTGCAAGCAAACCGGTCGATAGCTGTGCCGGTGATTGTGTCGGGAAGTGTGGCTAACACGGGAGTTGCACTGGTTAACGTCGGCCCCGACCCTATGACCGTGACATTCCAGTTGAAGGACCAGCAAGGGACCGTCGTCCAGCAGGGGGCGACGATCACACCTGCCATCTCGCCTCTGGCTCCGGGTCATCAGGTCGCCCGTTTCGTTACGGAGCTCTTCCAGGGTTTTGGCTTCAACAATAACGACTTCCGAGGGACGCTCCTTGTTTCGACTCAGCAGGAAGGTCTGGTTATTACCGGGCTTTTGACCAACGGCTCTTTACTGACTTCGATACCGGTTGTGCTTGTCCCCGGGCAAGGGGGGGCGGGTCCGCAGACTCGAACAGTGACCAATTCCGGCTTCACCTTCAGCCCGGCGGACATCACAATCAACGCCGGAGATTCTGTTCAATGGCAACTCGAAATTATTCACAATGTGGTTGAAGTGACGCAGGCGACCTGGAATGCGAACGGGAACACGGGAAGCGCAGGCGGGTTCTCAACCGCGTTTGGCGGGGGCACCGTGAAGTTCGATAATCCGGGCACCTACTTCTACGTCTGTTCCCCTCATGGTTTCCAAGGCATGAAGGGCAGGGTGATCGTCAACTAGGCGCGGTAACGCGGGGTTACCGGGTTACCCGTTACCAGAATAGGCAACCGGTAACCGGCAGAGGTTACTCCTCGAGAAACGCTTTGATTCGCTCCATAGGCGGACCGGACGTGTTTGCTTTCTCGTCGCTTAGCATCCCGTAACAGAACAGGAGGAATCCGTCTGCCTGGATCCGGCGTGCGATGGTGATCTTCTCGAGCGTGCTGTCGATGGAAGTCCGCCAGGCACCGATTCCCGCCCACACCTGACCGCCAAAACTGAAGCCCCGGGCGACGGCCACCTGGTTCTTGAATGTGCCGGCGTCCGGGGTATAAGCCATCGGACACAGACCGTCCAGCAACTTCTCTTCCATCCAGGCTTTCCAGTCTTGGTACTTCTTTTCAAATGCCACCTGGCTATCGCCGGTGACCGCGGCCGTGAGCAAGATCCCCGGTCGTTGTGCCTTGGCCGTATTTTGCAGATCCTCTAGCAGTCTCGTGACTTGCCGCCTTCGGAATGAGTCCCATTGACGCGGATACCCTTCGGTATAGCAGAGACGATTCTTCACGAACGCCTTAGCCATTCGTTTGCGCACGGACGGCTTAAGCTCCTTGTCGATCTCGGCGCGAAACGAGTCGAGCGCGGTCCGACCGTACCCGAAATCGGGATTGGGGTACCGGAGATAATCGAGGTGAAGGCCGTCGACCGGGTAGCGGGACAGCAGGTCCGCACACACTTGGGCCAGGAACTGCCGAGCCAGCGGGTCGGCCGGGTCGAGATAAAAGCCCTCTGTCTCCTCCGGCTTTCTTTTGATAACCGTCGAAATTTTGGCTACCGTGTCCTTGTAACTGGCCCTGCGGCTGTAGAGCAGGGAAGCAAGGCTGCGCGGAACCATGGCCCACTCAGGGTGTTTGGCCAGGACATGACCGGGAGGCGGTTGTCCATTGGGCACGTGGACCAGAAGGGTATTCATCCATGCGTGGACCCTTAGGTTTCTCGCCTTGGCTTTCTGCAGAAGATAAGCGAGCGGATCGAAATCGTCCGGCTGTTCCCTCAGTAGATCCGAGCGCGGCTCCCACCGCGAGGTGTAAAGCGCATCTCCCCGGCCTCTGACCTGCACGAGAAGAGTATTAAAACCGCTGTCGGCGGTGTCTTCGACCAGCTTGTCAATCGCCGCGGGACCAAGGAGTGAAGTGCGCACGACCCAGAGGCCCCTCACCTCGGAGGAGGCCTGCCCGAGTGCCAGGGCATGGATAGAGAACCAGACGAGAATCAGCAGCAACCGCAGGGTAATCGGGTTCACAGCTGCGGAGGATTCTAGCCAGAGAGGGTGACATCAAGAGTCTGCCTCTGTGCGAGTTGGGGCTGGAAATACGCTAACATTATTGGTAAAGCCCCATTCAATCCCTACGCGGCTATCAACAACGAAAGGAAAACCTAAGTGCCCAAGCTTCTCGAGAATCTGCCGAAGAATATTTCGAAAGAGGACCAGGCCTATCTCAAAAAATACGGCGAGAAATTGTCCGATTCCACCCGGTACGCCAAATGGATCGGGGGCCCGGACGATCACGAGGATCATCCCGGACAGTCGCTGGTGACCAGGAATCACGAGGTGATCAAGCGCTGGGCCGAAGAGCGGGTCGCGAAGCCGTCTACCGTTCCGGGAACACAGCATGAGGACAGTCTCGGCGTGTTGCGCTTTGACTTCCCCGGCTATGGCGGGAAAGACCTCGAAGAAACGACCTGGGAGGAGTGGTTACGAACGTTCGACAATCGTCAATTAGTATTTCTGTTTCAGGAGCACCTGAAGAACGAAAACCAGAGCAACTTTTTCCGGCTTGAGAGCCCTCTGCGTGAAGATGCGTGAGGGGTCAGCTGACTGCTGACGGCTGACAGCTGACAGCTGGCAAAAGACAAAAACGACGAGCTGACCGATGTTCGATTTTGTCAGTTAGTCAGTCGGTCGGTTTTGTCAGCGGTCAGCTGTCAGCAGTCAGCGCAGTCTGTCAGTTAGAACGGGAAACGTTTGCAGGTGGCCTCGACAAGGAGGTGAATAGCGTAAGCGATCAGGCCCAAGCCCGCGCCGGCCAGAATCCAGAGCCCATACGGTTGCGTGGCAAGCTCGACCAGAGCCTCCCGGAATCCTCCGGCCTGACTCGGATCTTGCTCAAATGCCGCCTTGAGGAAGAACCCACCGATCAGCGAAAAGACGACCGCCCGGGCAGCGAAACCGAACCGTCCGATTCGGATGCTCCAATGCTTCTCCGTTCTGCTCAGCCGATAATAGGCCATGCTCTCGCAGAACTTGGCTGTCCATGACATGTAAAAGTGAGCGACCCCGACGCCAAGCATGATGAGGCCTGCCAACCCGACCAGCCATTCTCCGTATGGATGACTGAGGAGCTCCGCCGTCCAGTCCTGCTCGCTTATGGATGCCACCCGCCGTTCGGCCCCGGTTGCCAGTTTCAACGCGGCCACCCCGAGGGCGCTGTACACGAAGGCACTCCCGGCAAACCCGATTCTTTGGACGATGCCGCTTAGCCCGTTTCCCTTGTTCTCGGGATCCTTGACCGCTTCAATAATCCGCCAAAGCGCATAGCCGAACATCCCGCAGGCGATGGCAAAAAGTAGCGCTTCGCCGTGAGGTCTGGACGCCAGCTGATTAAGGGCGCCGTGAGGGTCGACGGCGCTTGCGCGGTAACGCCAGGCCGACCGCAGTGCCAGTATTCCGATGCTGGCATACACCATTCCTTTGGCGACATATCCAAAACGTCCAATTCTCTCGATCCATGGGGCGACTGTGCGCACCGCCTTGGCGGCCTGCTTCTTGGCATCGTCCAGTGGTTCGCTGAGTACACTCATCAATCCATTCTATCCGCGAAAGTGGGCGAACACGGACAAGGCGAGGGATGAAGAAGGGGCGAAGGGACGAAGGGGCGAAGGGGCGAAGGGACGAAGGGGCGAAGGAGCGAAGGGGCGAAGGGGCAAAGGGGCGAAGGGGCGAAGGAGCGAAGGGGCGAAGGGGTGGAGGGGCAAAGGGGCGAAGGGGTGGAGGGGCAAAGGGGCAAAGGGGCAATGGGGCAAAGGGCGAGTGGAAAATGAGAATTGAAAATTGAAAATTGAGAATTGAAAATTGAAAAGACCGCGGAAGGCTTTTCAAATTTCCAGAGCCAATTGCAAAATTCCCAGAACGAATATCGAATGTCGAATATCGAATGTCGAATGTCGAAGTGAGGAGTTTCAGCAAATCTCTCGCTTTGCAGTCGCGATGCTGGAAACGTCGAGTGAACTTCGACATTCGACATTCGACATTCGATATTCGACATTTGTTTTGCAGCGGATCGCGGGGAATTTTGCAATTGGCTCTCAATTTTCAATTTTCACTCCCCCCTTCGCCCCTTCGCCCCTTCTTCATCCTTCTCTTGACCGGCGCCGACGCAGCCACTACATTGTGCGGCAACATGAGCTCAACGCTAACCGATGTCGTCTCACGCATGGACAAGCTTTACGAATTCGACCGGGAGGAGGTAAGAGCCGAAAACCTCCACTCGGGGTCCAAGTTCGCCGGGGTGTTTGCCGGCGAACACGTTGCTGCCACCGAATTCGTGATCGGTGCTTTTTTTGTCCTCCACGGAGTCAACCTGGTCGACCTTCTCGTCGGCCTCGCCTTCGGGAATCTCCTGGCAGTATTGTCCTGGACGCTTGTTTGCGCGCCGATCGCGACCCGGGTCAGGGTCACGCTCTACTGGTACTTGCGGCGGATTGCCGGCCCGGGGCTGACGGTCGTCTACAACATTGCAAATGCCGTCATGTACTGCATCCTCGCCGGCGCCATGATCTCCATCTCGGCTACGGCTGTGGGGCTGGGTTTCGGAATTCCGGTGCCCCCGCTGGACGCGGTCTATCCGAACAGCATCGGGTGGATAATCCTGGCCTTTCTGATAGGCACAGGTTTTACCACTTTGGCTATCCTGGGTTTTGAACGGCTGAGCCGATTCGCCGCCGTCTGCGCTCCGTGGATTTTCACGATCTTCATCGTGGGGGCTATAGCCGTCCTGCCTTCCTTGGGGGTTCGGGAAGATCTCAGCAACCTCTGGGAGGTGGCGACGACGCGGATCTGGAACGGCCAGCCGAGTCCGGGGCAGGAGAAGTTCGGCCTCTGGCATATCCTGTTCTTTGCCTGGTTTGCGAACCTGGCCATGCACATCGGGCTGTCCGATCTGGCGCTCTTTCGCTACGCCAAACGTTGGACATACGGTCTCTACTCGGCCTTTGGAATGTACCCGGGGCACATGCTCGCATGGATTTGCTCGGGCGTGATGGTTGCGGCCGCCAATCGGGCGATGGATCCCGGGCTGATGGCCTATCAGGCAGCGGGACTAGCCGGTGTTGGCGCTGTCCTGCTGGCCGGCTGGACAACGGCTAACCCGACTCTCTACCGGGCGGGACTCGCTCTTCAGATCGTGACTCCGGATTGGCCCCGCTGGAAAGTCACGCTAATTGCAGGCGCCGTTACGACCGTGCTGGCTTGCTTCCCGGTCTTTTTCCTGAAGCTGCTGGACTACGTCGCTCTCTACGGCCTGATCCTGATGCCCATCGGCGCCATCGTTTTTGCGGAGCACTGGATACTTCCGAAGCTTGGGATAGAACAGTATCAGGCCGAGAAGAAGGGGTGGCTATTCAACCGGAATGCCACGATCGTCTGGATCGGCACTCTGATCATCTGTTACTACATGCCGATCCACCTGTTCTTCCGCTGGCTGCCGGGTTACTTTATCGCTTTGATCTCGTACGTAGTCCTGCAGCGGATCACCGATTCGAAAAGGGGATAAACGACCATGAAAACACTGGTGAAGGTTGGTACCATCTTGAGCCTGGCCGTTTGTCTGGCTGCCGCGATCTTCCGACTCTTCGATCTGGCTTCGCACGCTGGTTACACGACAATCCTCGGCATTGCTTCCCTGATTTACTTCATTGCGGCGGCAAGCTGGGCGGAGATGCGGCGGTAGGGGATGGGTAGGTGGACGAAAATGGACGAAGTGGACGGGATGGACGTCCGCTTCGTCTATTCCTGTCCACCCCGTCCACTTTGAATCTAGCGCTATGCCTTCTTCTTGACTGAGCCACAACAAAAGACGCTCATAGAGCGGCCTTCCACTCGTACTTTCTCCTTCGGCTTGTATTTCCTTGAGTCAGGCTCTGCCGCCACCTTTGTCGTGTCCAGGACCCGTTCCCACCTCTTGGCCCAACTTTCCGGAGGAAATGTGAAATTCAGGGGCTCGTAGTGAGCGTTGTAGAACACCAGGAAGGTGTCGTCGACTATCAGCTCTCCCCGCTCATCGGTGTAATTCAGTGCTTGCCCGTTCAGATACACACCCAGCGACTTGGAGATGGCGCCTTGCGCCCAGTCCTGATCGGTCATCTGATCACCGTTAGGTTTCAGCCAGGCGATGTCGGCCATGCCGTGAATCGGGCGGCCATGAAACCAGCGGCGGCGATGGAGGGCGGGGTGTTGCTTGCGTAACGTCACGACCTTACTAACGAAATCAATCAGGTCCTGATCTTTCTCCTCCCACTTGTACCAGGAAATCTGGTTGTCCTGGCAGTAAGCGTTGTTGTTCCCGTACTGGGTCCGCCCCATCTCGTCACCGCCAAGGATCATGGGGATTCCCTGCGAGAGCAGAAGGGTCGTCAGGAAATTGCGTTGCTGCTGCCCACGGAGCCGATTGACGTTGGTGTCATCGGTCGGGCCCTCGACTCCGCAGTTCCAAGAGCGGTTGTGGCTCTCTCCATCGCGGTTTTCCTCGCCGTTCGCTTCGTTGTGTTTGTCGTTATATGAGACGAGGTCCCGGAGCGTGAATCCGTCGTGCGCTGTTACGAAATTGACGCTGGCGTACGGTCGGCGTCCGGTCGTTTCATATAGATCGGGGCTGCCCGTCAGCCGGTACGCAAAATCGCCCAGCGCCGCACCTTCGCCGCGCCAATAATCCCGGATGGTGTCGCGATACCGGCCGTTCCACTCCGACCATGCCGGAGGGAAGTTGCCCACCTGGTAGCCTCCCTCGCCGACGTCCCAAGGTTCTGCAATCAGTTTGACCTGGCCGACAATCGGGTCCTGTTGAATCAGGTCAAAGAAAGCTGACAGCCGGTCGACATCGTGCAACTCGCGAGCGAGAGTCGCAGCCAGATCGAAGCGGAAGCCGTCCACGTGCATCTCGGTGACCCAGTAGCGAAGGGAGTCCATAATCAGCTGCAGGACGTGCGGGTGGCGCATGTTCAGGCTGTTTCCTGTCCCGGTATAGTCCATGTAGTACTGACGATCGCTCTGGACCAGCCGATAGTAAGCTGCGTTGTCGATACCCTTGAAGGAAAGCGTAGGGCCCAAATGGTTCCCTTCCGCCGTGTGGTTGTAGACCACGTCCAGGATGACTTCGATCCCCTCCTGGTGAAGGGTCTTGACCATTTGCTTGAATTCCTGGACCTGCCTGCCGACATGGTTCCCGGCAGCGTATTCGTTGTGAACCGCGAGATAGCCGATTGAGTTGTAGCCCCAGTAGTTCCTCAGCCCCCGGTCGAGCAGGTGAGAATCGTGAACAAAGTGATGGACCGGCAGGAGCTCGACGGCCGTGATTCCCAAGTGGACAAAGTGCTTGATGGCCACGGGATGGGAAAGGGCTTCATACGTTCCCCGTATCCGTTCGGGGATGTCCGCGTGAAGCATGGAGAAACCCTTGACGTGCGCCTCGTAAACCACCGTCTCGTTCCACGCAGTGCGCGGAAGGTGATCCGTGCCCCAGTCAAAGAACGGGCTGATGACCACCGACTTGGGCATGTAGGCGGCGCTGTCCGCATCGTTCAAAGCCCCGCCTGGATCGGAGAAGTGATAAGTGAACACGGCCTCGTTCCACTGCACCGGACCGTCTATAGCCTTGGCATAGGGATCGACAAGGAGCTTCGCACTGCAGCACCGATTCCCCTCGCCTGGGTTCCAGGGGCCGTGCACCCGAAAGCCGTATCGCTGTCCGGGGAGGATTTCCGGCAAATAGGCGTGCCAGCAGTACCCGGTCACTTCCTGCAGGTTGATTCGGGTCTCTGTCCCGTTTTCATCAAAAAGACAAAGCTCAACTTTTTCAGCCGTTTCGGAAAAGAGCGAGAAATTCGTGCCAGTACCGTCATAACTCGCTCCCAGCGGGTAAGGCGAGCCGGGCCAGACTCTCATTCAGGCCTCCCTCTTGTGTTGTTGCTCGAGGAATCGCCTGGGACTGACGCGCCCCAAGCTGAGTGTTATGACAAGTATACCAGCCAGTAGGGGATAGCCTGAAATGGGGAAGACCCAATCAAAAGCCGGGTACGAGCACGAGCACGAGGCACGAGCACGAAAAGCGACGCGTCCATCGTCGTGTTTTTCGTGCTCGTGCCTCGTGCTCGTGTTCGTAATCGGCTTTTGATTGGGGGTCCCCCGCCCTTGCACCTCCTTGATCCTCAGTGTAACCTCGTATAAAGCCCTCTAACTACCCGATTTCCATGCACAAAACGTCATCGACCCGGGAAATCCCGGCTAACGGAAGAAGTCGAGTTGTGATTGAAGCCGTGAGGCCGGAGATCGATTGCGGTCGGTTTCCGATCAAGCGCGTCACCGGCGAGGCGGTTACTGTCGAGGCTGATGTGCTGGTCGATGGTCACGACTTGATTTCAGCCATGCTCCTTTTCCGGCCTGCGGGGCAGCCGGACTGGTTCGAAATCGGGTTGAGGGAAATAGGCAACGATCGTTGGCGCGGCAGTTTCAATGTGGATCGGGTCGGGCGGTTCGAGTACTGCGTGGAGGCTTGGGTCGACCACTTCAAGACCTGGCGTAGAGATCTCCGTAAGCGGTTGGATGCGGCCCAGGTGACGATCGCCGACCTCCAAATCGGCAGTCGGTACGTCCTCGAGGCGCAGGCGCGGGCCAAAGGGGAAGAGCGCCGGAGACTCAAGCAATGGGCCGACTCGCTCGCTGCGGTGCCCCAGCCTCTCGAAGGCGCGCGGCTGGGCCTGGCGGAAGAACTGTCCGACCTGATGTCCCGCTATCCCGACCGGTCCCTTTCGACAAGATACGCGAAGGAGCTCCAAGTAGTTGTCGACCGGGAGAGGGCGCGTTTCAGCACCTGGTATGAGCTGTTCCCGCGCTCCACGAGCAGTGTCGCCGGGCGGCACGGGACTCTGCAGGACGTGGAGGCGCAATTGCCCCGGCTGGCGCACATGGGGTTCGATGTATTGTATTTTCCCCCAATTCATCCCATCGGCAAGACCAATCGAAAGGGAAAGAACAACGCACTGGTTCCTGCCGCCGATGATGTCGGCAGCCCGTGGGCGATTGGCTCCGCGGAAGGCGGTCACAAGGCGATAGAGCCGGCGCTCGGCACGCTGGAGAATCTCCGCTCGCTCGTAAACCAGGCTCGGGAGCAGGGAATCGATATAGCTCTCGACATTGCCTTGCAGTGTTCCCCTGACCACCCGTACACGAGGGAGCATCCCGAATGGTTTCAGCACCGACCCGATGGAACGATTCAATATGCCGAGAATCCGCCCAAGAAATACGAGGATATCTACCCGTTTGACTTCGAGATTGAGGAGTGGCCTTCTCTCTGGGAAGAGATTAAAGACATTCTGATGTTCTGGATCGATCAGGGGATTCGGGTTTTCAGGATCGATAATCCCCATACCAAGCCGTTCCGCTTCTGGGAATGGCTCATCAATGAGGTCAAATCGCGACAGCCGGACACGATTTTCCTGGCCGAAGCGTTTACCCGTCCGAAGATTATGTACCGTTTAGCGAAGCTGGGCTTTACGCAGTCGTATACCTACTTTCCGTGGCGGAATACCGCCTGGGAGCTTCGTCAGTACCACAGCCAACTGACCAGGAACGAGGTCCGGGAGTTCTTCCGCCCGAACTCGTGGCCCAACACCCCGGACATTCTCACGGAGTATCTGCAGACCGGCGGCCGGCCGGCGTTTATGGCAAGACTGGTACTGGCCGCGACGCTGACGGCGAGCTACGGAATCTACGGGCCTCCCTACGAAGTGTGTGAGAACCGGCCACGCCAGCCTGGCGGCGAGGAGTATCTGGACTCCGAGAAATACCAGCTTCGGAACTGGGAGGCGGAGAACCACCACGAGAGCATTTCTGAGTTTATCGCGCTGGTGAACCGCGTGCGCAGGCAGAATCCGGCACTTCAGAGTGACTGGAATCTGCAGTTCTACGACTGCGATAATCCTCAGCTGCTCTGCTATTCCAAGCGGACCGAAGACTTCTCCAACGTGGCCCTCGTGGTGGTCAACCTCGACCCGCACCACGCGCAATCCGGCTGGATCCAAGTGGCGCCGAGAGAGCTGGGGGTGGAATCGGACGACCCCTACCAGGTTCATGACCTGCTCAGCGGCGCCAGATATTTGTTCCACGGGGCTCGGAACTTTGTTTCACTCGATCCTGCAAGAGTCCCGGCTCATGTGTTCGTCATTCGCAAAAGACTCAGGTCCGAGCGGGATTTTGAATATTACTTATGAGGGGGGGGCAGGGGTTACTCGGCACTCAGCCTCGCCAACGGATAACACGGATCACGCTAATCCGATTCGTGTGATCCGTGTTATCCGTTGGCAAGGCTGACTGCCGAATACCGACCCTCCTCTTGACCATTTACAGAATGTCAACGGACAGCCTTTGGTACAAAGACGCGATTATTTATGAGCTGCACGTGCGCGCGTTTTATGACAGCGACGGCGATGGAATCGGGGATTTTGCCGGCCTGACCCAGAAGCTCGATTACCTTCAGAACCTCGGCGTCACGGCGATCTGGCTGCTCCCGTTCTACCCCTCGCCCCTGAAGGACGATGGGTACGACATCGCCGAGTACAAAGACGTCCACCCGTCGTACGGGTCCTTACGTGATTTCAAGCAGTTCCTGCGTGGTGCACACGAACGGGGTCTCCGAGTGATCACCGAATTGGTTGTGAATCACACTTCGGATCAACACCCCTGGTTTCAAAAAGCACGTCGGGCCAAGCCGGGCACCAGCGCTCGCGACTTTTACGTTTGGAGTGACGATCCGCACCGCTTTTCCGAGACTCGAATCATCTTCAAAGACTTCGAGTCCTCCAACTGGTCTTGGGACCCGGTCGCCGAGGCCTACTACTGGCACCGCTTCTACTCTCATCAGCCTGACCTCAACTACGATAACCCGGCGGTCCACCGGGCGGTCATCAACGCCCTGGATTTCTGGCTGGAGATGGGCGTCGACGGACTGAGGCTGGATGCGGTCCCCTATCTGTACGAGCGCGAGGGAACCAATTGCGAGAATCTGCCGGAGACGCACTCTTTTTTGAAAAAACTCCGAGCTTATGTCGACAGCCGGTACCGGGATCGCATGCTCCTGGCTGAAGCCAACCAGTGGCCTGAGGATTCAGTCGCTTACTTCGGCAACGGCGACGAGTGCCACGTCGCCTTTCACTTTCCGCTGATGCCCCGCCTCTTCATGGCGATCAGGACGGAAGACCGGTTCCCGATCATCGACATCATGAATCAGACGCCGGAGATCCCGGACTCGGCCCAATGGGCCTTATTCCTGCGGAACCACGACGAGCTCACGCTCGAGATGGTGACTGACGAGGAACGCGATTACATGTACCGGGTCTATGCCAGCGACCCCCAGGCGCGCATCAATCTGGGCATTCGGCGCCGTCTGGCCCCTCTGCTCGGCAATCATCGGCGCAAGATCGAGCTGATGAACGGCCTCCTGCTGTCGCTTCCCGGGACCCCGGTCCTCTACTACGGGGACGAGGTCGGCATGGGGGACAACATCTATCTGGGAGACCGCAACGGCGTCCGGACTCCGATGCAGTGGGGACCCGACCGCAACGCGGGTTTCTCTCGCGCGAATCCCCAGCGGCTCTATCTTCCTATCATTATCGATCCCGAGTACCACTTTGAGTCGATCAACGTGGAAGCCCAGCAGGCAAATCCTCACTCACTGCTCTGGTGGACGAAGCGCCTGATCGGCTTTCGGAAGCGTTCGAAGGCCTTCGGCCGCGGCAGCTTGCAGTTTCTGCACCCGAGCAACCCGAAAGTGCTGGCCTTCGTCCGACAGTATGAAAATGAGGCCATCCTTGTCGTGGCCAATCTCTCGCGCTTTGTCCAATGCGCAAAAATCGATCTCTCCGGCTTCCAGGGAAAGCACCTGGTGGAGGTCTTTGGTCAGAACGCCTTCCCGCCGATCGATGATCAGCCTTACTTCTTCACAATGGGGCCTCACAACTTCTACTGGTTCAGCTTGCGTGAGGTTCGCGAGGTGATCGGAGTGACCAGGCGAAGCGAGATTCCCGTTCTGGAGGGGCTGCGGTCCTGGAGAGAACTTTTCGAGGGCCCGCAACGCTCCCGCCTGGACCAGCTTCTGCCTGATTACCTGGCTCACCGGCGATGGTTCGGCGGCAAGGCGAGGAAAATGCGGTCGGTACGGATCGACGACGTCGTCGCTTTCCCGTACGACGGGTCGCACGCGCACCTGTGCTTTGTCTCGGTTGAATACAGCGAGGCCGACTCTGAGACATACCTGCTGCCGCTTCGAGTTGCAGGGGGTGATACAGCCCGTGAGGTGACGAGGACCAATCCCCAGGCGGTCGTCGCCCATTTGCCCGAGAGCCAACCGGGCGAGGGAGAGCCGGTTGTCTACGACCCGCTGTGCGATCCAGGCTTTGCCTCCGCCCTCCTCTCCTTTATGCGTACCAAGCGCTCGGTCAAGGGAGAGTCGGGAGAACTGGAAGGCTGGACCAGTCGAGAAGCGAGACGACTGGCGAACTCTGGGGGCGAATTGAAGCCCTCAGCCGTGCAGGCAGAGCAGAGCAATACATCCGTCGTTTTCGGAGATCAGTTCATTTTCAAGCTGTTTCGGAAAGTGGACGTGGGCGTCAATCCGGATCTCGAGATCGGCCGCTTTCTGACTGAAAAGGGATTTGCCCACATCCCGCAGCTTGCCGGCGCCTTGGAGTACTCGAAGCCGGGCCGGCAATCGATGAGTCTCGGCATCCTGCAGACTTTTGTGCCGAACCAAGGCGATGCCTGGCAATACACCACCGAGGTTCTGAAACGTTATTTCGAGCGCGTATTGGCGCGGCCTCCCCTTGAGCGGGAGAAGCTGGTTTCCCAGGAAACGTCGCTCTTCAGCCTGCTGCCTCGTGACATCCCGACGGAAATGTACGAGATTGTCGGGACTTATCTCCAGTCAGCACAGCTTCTCGGACAGAGAACGGGTGAGATGCATGTCGTTTTGGCCTCCGACAAGGAGCGGCCCGAATTTGCTCCGGAACCTTATTCGACTCTCTCACAAAGGTCCCTTTACCAGTCGCTTCGGAATCTCTCGACCCAGATCCTCGCGCTGCTCCGTTCGCGGCTCTTAGCCCTTCCCGAGTCGATCCGCCCGGAGGCGGCAGCGCTTGTCTCTGAAGGAGGCCGGATCGGCGAGATCTTCAAGTTGCTGCTGGAGCGGCGCATCAATGCTTCCCGGATCAGGGTGCACGGCGATTACCATCTCGGGCAGGTTTTGTACACCGGGAAAGACTTCGTCATCATCGATTTTGAAGGGGAACCGGCACGCCCGATGAGCGAACGCCGGCTGAAGCGCTCGCCGCTGCGGGACGTGGCGGGCATGCTTCGTTCCTTCGACTATGCCGTCCATAACGGCCTTCGGGTCCAGCACGCCACCGGCTTGATTCGCCGCGAGGATGTGGAATTGCTAGAGCCTTGGGCGCGCACGTGGACGACCTGGGTCTCGGTCGCCTTTCTGCAGTCGTATCTCCAGGCGGCAGGGCAAGGAGGCTTCCTCCCGGATCGGCAGGAGGATTTCCAACTGCTCCTCCGAATCCTGGTACTGGAGAAGGCTATTTATGAGCTGGGATACGAACTGAACAACCGTCCTGACTGGGCGCCTATCCCGCTCAAGGGCATCAGGCAGTTGATCGGGCCGACTACCACGGACTGACACCGACCAGCACGGACCAACACGGACCCTGGATTAACGTCCGTGTCAGTCCGTGCCGGTCCGTGGTCGTCCGTGTTCCGATTGAATTATGTCCTCAACGATTATTCAACACTCGCTATTAACTGATGACGATCTTCATTTCTTCAATGAAGGGACTCATCTGCAGCTTTACGAAAAACTTGGCTCGCACCTCGTTGAAGTCGACGGCCAGCGGGGGGTTGCGTTCGCTGTCTGGGCACCCAACGCTCAGAAGGTATCTGTCATAGGCAACTTTAACGGGTGGTCTAAGGAATCTCACCCGCTTGGTCCCAGGGGCCAGACGGGAATCTGGGAAGGGATCGTTCCAGGCGTCGGCAAAGGGGCGGTCTACAAGTACCACGTCGTAGCGCGCGATCGGGATTATCGGGTCGACAAGGCTGATCCGTTCGCGTGTCACGCGGAAACGCCGCCTAAGACCGGGTCCGTCGTCTGGGACCTGGATTACCATTGGAACGACGCCGGCTGGATGGAAAACCGAGGTGGCCGCCAGGCATTTGACGCGCCTGTTTCCATCTACGAAGTGCACCTCGGCTCATGGATGCGCGTCCCGGAGCAGGACAATCGATCTCTGACCTACCGTGAGATAGCCCCGAAGCTGGCCGAATATGTGCGTCGTCTCGGCTTCACGCATGTCGAATTCCTGCCTCTCATGGAGCATCCGTTCTACGGCTCTTGGGGTTACCAGACGACGGGTTACTTCGCGCCGACCAGCCGGTACGGCACTCCGCAGGACTTCATGTACCTGGTCGATGTCCTGCACCAGAATGGAATCGGGGTCATCCTCGACTGGGTCCCCTCGCATTTCCCCAGCGACGAGCACGGGCTGGCTTTCTTCGATGGCACTCACCTTTACGAGCACGCCGACCCTCGCCAGGGTATTCACCCCGAGTGGAACAGTTACATTTTCAATTACTCACGCCCCGAAGTACGGAGCTTCTTGCTTAGCAGCGCGCTTTACTGGCTCGGCCAGTATCACGCGGACGGGCTGCGGGTCGACGCGGTTGCTTCGATGCTTTACCTGGACTACGGCCGGAAAGCGGGCGAGTGGATAGCGAACGAGCATGGCGGGAGGGAGAACCTCGCTGCGGTCTCCTTTCTCAGGCGGCTTAACGAGGAAGTTTATCGGCGGCATCCGGACGTTCAGACGATAGCCGAGGAATCCACCTCATGGCCGTTAGTCTCACGGCCGCCCTACGTCGGCGGCCTCGGCTTCGGCTACAAATGGGACATGGGATGGATGCACGACACGCTCGAGTACATGGCCCAGGATCCGGTTTACCGGAGATACCATTACAATAAGCTGACTTTCCGCATGGTCTATGCCTTTCACGAGAACTTCATCCTGCCTCTGTCGCACGACGAAGTGGTCTACGGGAAGGGATCCCTGCTGGACAAAATGCCCGGGGATGACTGGCGGAAGTTCGCGAACTTGCGGACTCTGTTCGGCTACATGTACGGGCATGCGGCGAAGAAGCTTCTGTTCATGGGCGGCGAGTTTGGCCAGTGGCGCGAATGGGTCCACGACGCGAGCTTGGAGTGGCATCTCCTGGACTCGCCGCGCCATCAGCAGCTGCAGGATTGGGTCCGCGACTTGAACCACCTCTATCGCCGCGAGCCGGCTCTTCACGAGATTGATTTCGAGCCTGCCGGGTTCGAATGGGTTGACTGCTGTGACACCGAGTCGAGCACTGTCAGTTTCATTCGCCGGGCACGATCCAATCAGGATTTGATCCTGGTCGTCTGTAATTTCACGCCGATACCGCGAGCCAACTACCAACTGGGCGTACCCCGCGGAGGTTTCTGGCGGGAAATCCTGAACAGCGACGCACATCATTATGGCGGCAGTGGCCACGGCAACCTCGGCGGAGTGGAGGCAGCGCCCATATATTCGCACGGCCGGTCGCATACGGTTAATCTAGCCGTCCCGCCACTGGGAACCATCATGTTGAAGAGTGAGGGATAAGGAGACTGATGGGGTATCTGAAAGTCGCGCAGGAATCGCCTTGCAGAGCCGCGCACGAAGTGGAGGGCCGCGGAGCGCTTTTTTGCGAAGCGGCCTGGAGCGAAGTAAGCGGGACCACCCAACGAACTTTGAAGGCCCGCTGGGTGGTCCCGCTTACTTCGCTCCAGGCCGCTTCGCAAAAAAGCGCTCCGCGGCCCTCCACTTCGTGCGCGGCTCTGTGAGGCGGGGCCCCGGCCGGATCGTTATCGCATAGGAGGATTGTTTGAAGCACTTGGATGTTCCCTTGGGGGGGACCTGGGCAGCCGATGCCGGTTGCCGTTTTCTCGTCTGGGCGCCTGACCATGATCGGGTTTACCTGGATATCGTTTCGCCCGAAAAGCGACACATCGAAATGGAACGCCTCGAGGCGGGTTACCATCTTTCAATTGCCCCGGACCTCGGCCCCGGAACCCGCTACTTCTATCGTCTGACGGGCGACAAGCAAAGGCCGGACCCCGCTTCACGTTCGCAGCCCGACGGAGTGCATGGCCCTTCCGAGATCGTGCAGGAAGCGTTTGAGTGGCATGACCAGTTGTGGGACGGGGTGCTTCTGGAACACTACGTCCTCTACGAAGTTCACGTTGGAACTTTCACAGAGGGGGGCACGTTCGACTCCATGATCGGCCAGCTGGACCGGCTGAAGGAGTTGGGTGTGACCGCGGTGGAATTGATGCCCGTCGCGCAGTTTCCCGGCACTCGAAACTGGGGTTATGACGGTGTATACCCGTTTGCTGTCCAAAACTCTTACGGAGGTGTACATGGATTAAAGCACCTTGTCGACGAGTGCCATCAGCGCGGTCTGGCCGTTGTGCTCGACGTGGTGTACAACCACTTGGGACCCGAGGGGAACTACTCGGCCGAGTATGGCCCGTATTTTACGCCTCGCTATACGACTCCGTGGGGCCAGGGTGTCAACTTCGACGGTCCCCTGTCGGATGAAGTCCGCCGGTTCTGGAGGGAAAACGCGTTGCGATGGGTGACTGAGTTTCATATTGATGCTCTTCGCCTGGACGCGATTCACGCCATCCTCGACTTCTCCGTTCAGCCCTTCCTGCTCGATCTGTGCGATATCGTCCACCAGCGGGCCGAGGAACTGAACCGTCGGATCTACCTGATTGCCGAGTGTGATCGGAGCGACCCGAAAACCGTGCAGCCTAAATACCAGGGAGGCTACGGCATGGATGCAGTTTGGAATGACAGCTTCCACCACGCCCTCCACACGGCTCTGACGGGCGAGCAGGATGGCTATTACGTCGACTATAAAGGCTTGCCGGATCTGGTTCGGGCGTGGCGGCAGGGTTTTGTCTACTCGGGTGAGTACTCTCCGCACCGCCGCCGGCGTCATGGCGCCAGTTCATCTGAAATTCCTGCCCGCCGTTTCGTGGTTTTCTCCCAGAATCATGACCAGATCGGAAACCGAGGGCTGGGAGAACGTTTGAGCAAGCTGGTGTCTTTTGAGGCACTGAAACTCGCCGCTGCCTCTGTCCTGTTGTCGCCATATGTCCCGTTGCTGTTCATGGGCGAGGAGTATGCGGATCCCGCCCCGTTTACATTTTTTGTCAGTCACGGCGATGAGCAACTGATCGAAGCCGTTCGCAAGGGGCGCCGCGAGGAATTCGCTGACTTCGAGTGGCAGGACGAGATTCCGGATCCGATGGCGGAGGAAACGTTCCGTCGCGCCAAACTGAACCACGCTTTGCGGGATAGCGGCCATCACAAGGTGCTGTGCGAGTTCTACAAGGAACTCATGAAGGTTCGAAAGAACTGCCGGAGCCTCTCCAAGCTGAGCAAGAAACAGCAGGATGTCCAGGTCCATGAAGCGAGAGACGCGGTCGTGATCAGACGTGTCGAGGACAGCCAGGAGACGGCCACCATTCTCCATTTCGGCTCGGCCGCGCGTCCTCTTCAGGTTTCACTCATTGGATGCTGGAAGAAAGAGATTGACTCCGCGGATACCCGATGGAACGGGCCCGGAAGCCAGGTGCCCGACGTTATACAGTCAACCGGAGAGGTCGAACTGCAGGTCGGAGCGACGAGCGTGCTGGTCTTCTCCCGAACCCTGCCCTCGGTGTTCTCGGTTTCCTGGCGCTGGAATGAATGAGGTACGAAGTATGAGGGTCCCGGCATCCACTTATCGGCTGCAGTTTCACAAAGACTTCCGCTTCGAGCATGCCCGCAAGCTCGTTTCCTACTTGGAAAAGCTGGGTATCTCCGATCTTTACAGCTCGCCCATTTTCCAGTCGCGACCCGGTAGCACGCACGGCTATGACGTCGTCGATCCCACTTCGATCAATTCGGAGGTGGGTGGGGCGGAAGAGTTCGACCGCCTGGTCCAAGAGCTCCGTACTCGGGGGATGGGTCTTCTGCTGGATATCGTCCCGAACCACATGGCCGTTAGCCTCGATAGTCCATGGTGGTACGACATCCTGGAAAACGGCCGACTGTCCCCCCATGCCAAGTACTTTGACATAGACTGGACGCCCGCTTCCGGCATCGCCGAGAACAAAGTCGTGCTGCCGGTTCTTCGCACCGTATATGCCGAGGCCCTGGAGGGCCAGAAATTGACTCTGTTTCTGGACGACAAGGGCTTTGCCGTCGGCTATTACGGCATGCGTCTTCCCCTTGAGCTGAATACCACGCGCCAGATCCTCTCTTACCGCCTCGACACTCTGAGAGGCGGCGAAACCAAAGCGGCCATCGCCGAAGTCGTGTCTGCAATCGAGCGGTGGTGGAATAGCTACAGCGGCGCCGAGCTCCGGAGCCGGGCGGAAAACCCCGGCGTTCCGGTCGTGCTCGATCCGACCGATGTCAATGAAAGCCGGGATCTCATCCGGAGGCTGCTCTGGGAGATCTACTCGAACAACCCGGAAGCCAAGGCGTTCCTCGATGAGAGTGTGAGGATCTTCAACGGACGTAAGGGAGAGCCGGAGAGCTTTGACCTGCTGGATCGCCTCCTGAACTCGCAGTGGTACCGCCTCACCTTCTGGCGGACGGCTCTCGAGAACATCAATTACCGGCGTTTCTTCAACATCAGCGACCTGATCAGTGTCAGAACCGAGCAGTTGGAGGTTTTCCGTTCCACTCACCGTCTGGTCTTCCAACTGCTTCGTGAAGGGAAGGTGAGCGGCCTGCGAATCGATCATATTGACGGCCTTCACGATCCCCACGAGTATCTGGACCGGATTCATCAAGCTTGCAGTGGGGCTTTGGCGAAAAACGGGTCCGAGACCGAGCGGCGGTTGAGTGGCGCGTCTTCAGCGCTGTATCGAAACCCTGCGGGCCCTGGAGTGGATCTCTACGTTGTCATCGAAAAGATCCTGATCGGGGAAGAGCCGCTACGCGAAGACTTAGCGACCTCGGGCACCACGGGCTACGATTACCTGAATGTTCTAAACGGCGTCTTTGTTGATGCCGACGGCTTGAGTAAGCTCGAACACTTCTACTCGGATTTCACCGGCCTTTCGCAGTCTTTCGAGGACGTCCAATACGAGAAGAAAAAACTGGTGGTCGGCCGCAAGTTCTACTCGGAGTTTCGGTCGCTCGAACATCAGTTCAACAAGATCGCCAACCAGGACCGGTATGGCCGAGATGTATCCAGGCGCGAGCTGGAGCGGACACTCCTCGAGGTCATCGCGTGTCTGCCCGTTTACCGCACCTACGTCCGCTCGTTTGAGCTCCCTGAGAAGGACCGCGAGGTCCTGGACCGGACCTTTGCCGAGGTCAAGGCGAGGAATCCGGGACTCAGCTCGGCCGCGCAACGGTTCGTGAAGCGGGTGTTGACTCTGGATTTCGCGCCTGGCTTGACGCAGCGGGACAAGGAACGGTGGCTCTCGTTCGTGATGCGCTGGCAGCAATTCACTGGTCCAATTGCGGCCAAGGGCGTCGAAGACACGGCGCTCTACGTCTACAATTGCCTGCTTTCCCTGAACGAAGTGGGCAGTGATCCCGGGGAGGGCGCCGTCTCCGTGCCGGAATTCCATGACTACAATCGAAGCAGAGTTCAGAAATGGAACTCCACTATGAACGCCACTTCGACGCACGACACCAAGCGGGGCGAGGATGTGAGGGCCAGGCTTAACGTGCTGTCGGAAATGCCGGACAGCTGGGCCCGAAGGGTCGGACAGTGGTCGCGCTGGAACCGGAAGTTCCGGACCGAAGTCGACGGAGAACTTCTTCCGGACGAGAACCAGGAGCTGGCGCTCTACCAGACGCTCCTTGGTTCCTGGCCGCTCGCCGAAAGCGAGGCGGCCGGCTTCAAGGATCGTGTTTTCGGCTATGTGGAGAAGTCGATGCGCGAGGCCCAGACGTACAGCAACTGGCGGCGCCCAAACGAAGCGAACGAGAAGGCGGTGAAAGACTTCGTGACCAGGATACTCGCGCGCTCGAGGTCTAACCACTTTCTCTCGGATTTCCTCGACTTCCAGCGCGAGATCGCCTTCTTCGGAGCGGTAAGTGGTCTTTCCCAGGTAGTCCTGAAAGTGATCTCGCCAGGTATCCCGGATTTCTACCAGGGAAGCGAGCTCTGGAACCTGGCACTGGTCGATCCCGACAACCGACGGCCGGTTGACTTTCAGGTGAGAGCAGAGCTGCTCGAAGGAATGACGAGGCCGGGCGCGTCGGCAAGCGAAGAAGCGGCGGTGCTTCTCAATCAGTGGCAGGACGGGGCGATTAAACTCTTTTTGACTTCCCGATTGCTAAACTTCCGGCGCAGCCACCGGGAGTTGTTCGAAGCGGGCAGCTATGACGGCCTGGACGCTTCCGGCAAAGGTCGGGATTTCCTTTGCTCCGTGCTCCGCCGTCACGAGAGGCGTTGCATCCTGGGTGCCGTTCCGCGGCTGGTTACTCACCTGGTTCACCATGGCCAGTTTCCGATTGGCCATGACGTGTGGGGCGACACGGTCATCATGTTGCCGGAAGGGGCGCCGGCCCGGTGGCGAAACATCCTGACGGAGGAATCCGTAACCGCTCGCGTTGCGGGCGCCAACCGGGTGCTCGATGCTCCGGCCGTCTTTAAGACTCTGCCAGTGGCAGTCTTGGCGAGCGAGTGAGGGAACCAAGCGCGACCGAATCGTGTTAACAGAGCCACCCACTGCGTGCGCGGCTCTGTAACGCGACCTCCAGCGTGCTGCTAGGGTAAAATCGATCTCGTCCATTTCTATGCCCGAACACATTTTCGAACGAACCATTTGGCTTCCGGCCGAGCGCGACTATCTGTTCGACTTCTTCAGCCGCGCGGAAAACCTTCAGCTCGTCACCCCTGGCTGGCTGAATTTCCGGGTCCTGACTCCGCTTCCGGTGGAGATGAAGCTCGGTGCTCTCTTCGATTGCCGCATCCGGCTTTACGGCGTGTCCCTGACCTGGAGAACGAAGATCACTGCCTGGGAGCCGCCCCACCGGTTTGAAGACACGCAGCTGGCCGGACCTTACCGGGTCTGGGTCCACGAGCACCTCTTCGAGCCCGAAAATGGCGGCACCCGTATGGCCGATCGGATCCGTTACCGATCACGTGGTGGCCCCTTGGAGCCGCTGGTCGATTCCTTATTCGTCCGTTCCCGCCTGGAGAAGATCTTCGCCTTTCGTGAAGAAGCCTTTCGCCAGCTTTTTACCCAACAGCAGGCCGATTCTCGCAGAGCCTGATCGAACGCATTTCCACATCCGCCTAATTCGGCTACACTACGCACGAATGGCGCTGCCGCAGCAAGACGATCAGCATCAGACGAAGATCCTCGTGGTGGACGACGAGGTGGCGAATCTCCAGAAGCTCTACCGCACCCTGGTGGGCCGCTACCCCGTGCTCGCTGCCAAGAGTGGGGGCGAAGCCCTGCGTTTTCTGGAGCAGGATCCCGGGATCGCCGTCATCATTACTGATCAGCGAATGCCGGACATGACCGGCGTGGATCTATTGCGACACAGCCTTGTCAGCCATCCCCATGCCATCCGGGTGATCCTGACAGGGTTTACTGATGCCGAAGTGCTGATGGACGCCATCAATACCTGCAAGGTGTTCCGCTACCTGGTCAAGCCCTGGGAGCCGGTCGATCTTCTGGTGACAATCGAACGTGGCTTGGAGACTTACCGTCTGGTCCAGGAAAACGAGCGGTTCCGCCGCGAGTTGATTCGTCGCGAGCGAATGGCCCGCGAGCTCGAAATTGCCCGTGAAATCCAACGATACATCCTGCCTCCCTGCTGCCCGCAGCTGCCTGGCTACGAGATGGCCGTCGAGTATCACCCGGCCTGGGAGGTAGGAGGCGATCTGTACGAGTTTGATTACTCAAGCGAAACGCAGGTGCTCCAGGCGGTCGTCGGTGACGTTTCCGGAAAGTCCGTTCCAGCTGCCCTGTATGGCGCGGTTTTCAGCGGGCAATTGCGGGCGCTTTTGGCCGAGCCCAAGACTCCAAAACACTCGTTGGCATTCCTGAACTCCAACCTCATCGGGAGGACGCGGGAGGCCAGCTACATCGCCGTCGCTTTTCTCCGTTTGGAGCTTCAAACCGGGTGCCTGACCTTCTCCAACGGCGGCATGCCGTACCCTTATTGCCTGGGAGTCGATACCGAAGGCCGCACCGCGGTCAGACGCCTCGAGTTGCCGGGGATTCCACTCGGACTGTTCGAAGACGGAGACTATCACGAGATCCGCGTGGCCATGGAGCCCGGAGAGCTCCTGGTAATCGCAAGCGACGGCTGCACTGAAGCCGAGAACACCCGGGGAGAACCCTTTGGTGACGATCGCTTCGTGGCCTGTGTCCGACAGCATCAAGACGGGAGCCTGACCCAACTCGTCCGCAGCCTCTATGAGGAAGTGTCCCAATTCATGCGAGGCAATGAGCTGCGGGACGATATGACCATTCTGGCGATCCGAAGAGCGGGCTAGAAGCCGAAAGACACCACAGCGGCGGTTGAGTGGCGCGCGTCTTTTGCGCGCTGTTCCGAAAATACCATCGGAGGTGCAGGCGGCAGTTTATTGTGGCCGGACTCTCCAGAGTCCGGTTGGCCGGGCTTCGGAAGCCCGGCCACGTCGCGCATTGACACCGTTCGAAGCTCCGGGTTCCTGTCTTGACATCACCTGCTCTCAAGGCCGCACTTCGCACAACCGCAACAGCGAGCCAATCATTGATCTCGATAGCTGGTCGCCTATGGCCGGGCTCTCGGCGAGCCGGGCACCGGACTCTGGAGAGTCCGGCCACAATAAGGCCCCGCCGTCCATTTTGATGCGTCACCGGGTGCGCCCCCGCGGCGCGTGGCGGACTGAATCGAAACCCCGCGCTCTGAAGCGCGGTAGTTGCCGCCATCTCTTTCGGAGTGCGGTGGCCTTGACACCGCTTTGTGTTCGCCGGCCTTGCCGGCGGCCCCTTCAGAGGA
>Ga0105104_10000465_pt1 | contig 31298 bp, 28 predicted proteins | sample PPLLaktember2015_3_FD_87034 | JGI IMG/M metagenome (GOLD analysis project Ga0105104, IMG submission 87034) | Freshwater sediment microbial communities from Prairie Pothole Lake near Jamestown, North Dakota, USA - PPLs Lake P7 Core (6) Depth... | ecosystem: Environmental > Aquatic > Freshwater >...
AGCAGATTCTGACGGAAGCGGCCCTGCTTGCCCTTCAGCATGTCGGAGAGCGACTTCAGCGGCCGCTTGTTCGGGCCGGTGATGGTCTTGCCGCGGCGGCCGTTGTCGAACAGCGCGTCCACCGCCTCCTGCAGCATCCGCTTCTCGTTGCGGATGATGATGTCCGGGGCGTTGAGCTCCTGGAGCCGCTTCAGCCGGTTGTTCCGGTTGATCACCCGGCGGTACAGGTCGTTGAGGTCCGAGGTCGCGAACCGGCCACCGTCCAGCGGAACCAGCGGGCGGAGGTCGGGCGGGATGACCGGGATGACGTCGAGCATCATCCACTCCGGCCGGTTGCCGGAGATCCGGAACGCCTCGACGACCTTCAGCCGCTTGGAGAGCTTCTTCCGCTTGGCCTCGGAGTTGGTCTCCCGCATCTCGCGGCGGAGCTCCTCCGAGAGCTTGTGGACGTCGATCCCGCGGAGCATCTCGCGGACCGCCTCGCCGCCCATGCCGGCGAGGAAGCTGTCCTCACCGTGCTCCTGGTAGAGCCGGTGCAGCTTCTCCTCCGAGACGAGCTCGCCCTTCACCAGCGGCGTCGCCTTGGGGTCGATGATGATGTAGCTCTCGCAGTAGAGGACCTTTTCCAGATCCTTGAGCGTGATGTCGAGCAGGTTGCCGATGCGGCTCGGCAGGCTCTTCAGGAACCAGATGTGGGCCACCGGCGTGGCCAGGGTGATGTGCCCCAGCCGCTCGCGGCGCACCTTGGACTGGATGACCTCGACGCCGCACTTCTCGCACACCACCCCGCGGTGCTTCATGCGCTTGTACTTGCCGCAGTTGCACTCGTAGTCCTTCACCGGGCCGAAGATGCGGGCGCAGAACAGGCCGTCCCGCTCCGGCTTGAAGGTGCGGTAGTTGATGGTCTCCGGCTTCTTCACCTCGCCGTGGGACCACTGCCGGATCTTGTCCGGGCTGGCCAGGGCGACGCGGATCGCCTGGAACGACAGCGGGTCCTTCGGCTTCTCGAAGAAGTTGAAGATGTCCTTCACGTTGCCTCCAATTCTCTCGTTCACTGCCTCACCGGAGTCGCGCCCTGCGCGGTCACCCGGCCTCGTCGAATCCATGCGGCGCCCCCCGTCCTGCGGGGCGCCGGCAGTCAGCTACGCGTCGGTCCCGGTCTTCCGGGGCTCGCCGTCGAATCCGTCTCCGAGCGACCGCTGCCGCTCGGGCGGGGCGGTTTCCAGGAGCTCCACGTCCATGGCCAGCGACTGCAGCTCCTTGAGGAGCACGTTGAACGACTCGGGCAGCCCCGACTCGAGCACGTTGTCGCCCTTCACGATGGCCTCGTACATCCGGGTGCGCCCCACCACGTCGTCGGACTTCACGGTGAGGAACTCCTGGAGCGTGTAGGCCGCGCCGTAGGCCTCCATCGCCCAGACCTCCATCTCGCCGAGCCGCTGTCCGCCGAACTGCGCCTTGCCGCCCAGCGGCTGCTGGGTGACCAGGCTGTAGGGCCCGATGCTCCGGGCGTGGATCTTCTCGTCCACGAGGTGGTGCAGCTTGAGCATGTACATGACACCCACGGTGACGTTCTGATCGAACGGCTCACCGGTGCGCCCGTCGAAGAGCACCATCTGGCCCGAGCGCGGGAGCTCCGCCTCGTCGAGGAGCGCGTGGATCTCGTTCTCCCGCGCGCCGTCGAACACCGGGGTGGCCACGTGGATGCCCTTCCGTAGCCGCTGGCAGAGCGTCACGACCTCCTTTTCGGGGAGCCCGTCCAGGAACTCGCCGAAGGCCCGATCGTCGTAGATCTTCTTCAGCTCCTTCTTCAGCTGCTCGCCGCTCCACTTCTCCTCGATGAACTTCTGGAGCCGCTCGCCCACGCCGCGGGCCGCGAATCCCAGATGGGTCTCGAGGATCTGGCCGATGTTCATCCGGCTCGGAACGCCCAGGGGGTTGAGCACGATGTCCACCGGACGGCCGTCCTCGAGGTACGGCATGTCCTCCTCGGGCAGGACGCGGCTGACCACGCCCTTGTTCCCGTGGCGGCCGGCCATCTTGTCGCCCACCGCGAGCTTGCGCTTGATGGCCACGTACACCTTGACCATCTTGATCACGCCCGGCGGGAGCTCGTCGCCCTTCTTGATGCGGGCGATCTTCTCCCCGAAGACGAGCTTCACCGCCTCCTTCTGCTCCTCGAGGCTGCGCAGGATGTCGCGGACCTTGCTGTCCAGCGGCTCGCCCACGGTGATCTCGCTCCAGTACCGGTAGGGCACGGTGGAGAGCAGCTCATCGTTCAGGACGTCGCCCTTCTTCAGCAGGACCTTGCCCTTGTCGTCGACCAGCCGGCCCTCGACCTCCTTGCCGGTGAGCATCTTCCGGAGCCGGACGAACGCCGAATCCTGGATGACCTTGATCTCGTCGTTCTGGTCCTTGAGGAGCTTGGCCTCGTCGGCGGACTCGATCTGCTTGGCCCGCTCGTCCTTCTCCACGCCCTTCCGGCTGAACACCTTGGCCCCGATGATGGTGCCCGTGACCCCGGGGGGAACGCGGAGCGAGCTGTCACGCACGTCGCCCGCCTTCTCGCCGAAGATGGCCCGGAGCAGCTTCTCCTCGGGGCTGAGCTGGGTCTCGCCCTTGGGGGTGATCTTCCCCACCAGGACGTCGCCGGGCTTCACCTCGGCGCCGATGCGGATGATGCCCGACTCGTCGAGGTCCTTGAGGGCCTCCTCGCCGACGTTGGGGATGTCGCGGGTGATCTCTTCCTTCCCGAGCTTGGTGTCCCGGGCGATGCACTCGAACTCCTCGATATGGATCGAGGTGAAGACGTCGTCCTTGAGCAGCCGCTCGGACAGCAGGATCGAGTCCTCGAAGTTGTAGCCCTGCCAGGGCATGAAGGCGACGACCACGTTCGCCCCCAGCGCCAGCTCACCGGTCTCGGTCGCGGGCCCGTCGGCGATGACGTCGCCCTTTCTCACCCGGTCGCCCTTGCGGACGATGGGCCTCTGGTTGAGGCAGGTGTTCTGGTTGCTCCGCTGGTACTTGAGCAGGTTGTAGATGTCGACCTCGGAGCCCACGTCGCTGACGTTCCCGACGTCGGCCTTCACCACGATGCGGCTGGCGTCGACGGCCTCCACCACTCCGTCGCGCCGGGCGACGCAGGTGACGCCCGAGTCGCGGGCCACCACCGCCTCCATGCCCGTGCCCACCAGCGGCGACTGGGTCCGGAGCAGCGGCACCGCCTGGCGCTGCATGTTGCTACCCATGAGCGCGCGGTTGGCGTCGTCGTTTTCCAGGAAGGGGATCAGCGAGGCGGCCACCGAGACCAGCTGGTTCGGCGACACGTCCATCAGATCCACGTCCTCGGGCTTGGCCTGGACGAACTCGCCCCCGCGCCGGCTGGACACCAGCTCGCTGACGAACTTGCCCTTCTTGTCGAACTCGGCGTTCGCCTGGGCGATGGTGTGCTTCTCCTCCTCCAGCGCCGAGTAGAAGGCCGTCTCGCCGGTGACTCCGCCTTCCTCGACCTTGCGGTAGGGGGTCTCGACGAAGCCGAACTCGTTGACCCGGGCGAAGGTGGAGAGCGAGGCGATGAGGCCGATGTTCGGACCTTCCGGCGTCTCGATGGGGCAGATGCGGCCGTAGTGGGTCGGGTGCACGTCGCGCACCTCGAACCCGGCGCGCTCGCGGGTGAGCCCCCCGGGGCCCAGGGCGGACAGGCGCCGCTTGTGGGTGACCTCGGACAGGGGGTTGGTCTGGTCCATGAACTGCGAGAGCTGCGAGGACCCGAAGAACTCCTTGATCACCGCCGTGACCGGCTTGGCGTTGATCAGGTCGTGGGGCATGAGCGTCTCGATCTCCTGGAGGCTCATGCGCTCCTTGATGGCGCGCTCCATACGAACGAGACCGATGTGATACTGGTTTTCCATGAGCTCGCCGACTGCGCGCACACGACGGTTGCCGAGATGGTCGATGTCATCGACCGAGCCGCGACCGTTCTTGAGGTCGATCAGGTAGCGGATGACCTCGAGGATGTCGCGCTTGGTGAGGATCTGCTGGTCGAGCGGCTCCTCGAGACCGAACTTGAAGTTCAGCTTGAGGCGGCCGACCTTGGAGAGATCGTAGCGCTCGGGGTTGAAGAAGAGGTTGGTGAAGAGGTTGATCGCCGTCTCGGGCGTCGGGGGATCACCGGGCCGCAGCCGCCGGTAGATCTCCATGATCGCCTGCTCGGGCGAGTCGATCTTGTCCAGCATCAACGTCTCACGCAGGTACGGCCCCACGTTGAGGTTGTCGATGAAGAGGACCTTGAACTCCTTGATGCCCCGCTTGAGGAGCTCGTCCACCTTCTCCTGGGAGACCTCCTCGTTGCACTCGAGGATCACCTCGCCGGTGGCCTCATCCACCACGTCGTAGGCCGAGACCTTGGTGAACAGCTCGTCGGCGTCGATGGGCAGCGTGCGCATCTTCGCCGCCTCGAGCTTCTTGATCGCCCCGCGGGTGAACTTCCGGTTCTTCTTGACGATCACCTCGCCGGACTTGGTCTTGATGTCCCGGGTGGCGCGCTGGCCGGGGAGCAGCTCCAGCTCCACCGACTTCTCGTACTCCGTCGCCGAGTTCAGGTAGATGGTCTCGGTGGCGTAGTAGTAGTTGAGGATCTCCTCGGTGGTGCCCCGGAACTCGAGCGGGTTCTTCTTCGCCGTGTCCGGCACCGCGCCGAGGGCGCGGATCAGCACCGTGGCCGGCAGCTTCCGGCGGCGATCGATGCGGACGTAGATCAGGTCCTTGTGGTCGAACTCGAAGTCGATCCACGAGCCCCGGTAGGGAATGATGCGGGCGTTGTAGAGCAGCTTCCCCGAGCTGTGGCTCTTGCCCTTGTCGTGGTCGAAGAAGGCGCCGGGGCTGCGGTGCAGCTGGCTGACGACGACCCGCTCGGTCCCGTTGATGATGAAGGTCCCGTTCTGGGTCATCAGCGGGATCTCGCCGAAGTAGACCTCCTGCTCCTTCACGTCGCGGATCGACTGCGCCCCGGTCTCCTCGTCCTTGTCCCAGACCACCAGGCGGACCACGACCTTGATCGGCGCGGAGTAGGTCATCCCCCGCTGGTGGCACTCGTCGACGTCGTACTTCGGCCGCTCGAGGTTGTAGCTGACGAACTCGAGGGAGCTCGTCTCGTTGAAGTCACGGATGGGAAAGACCGACTTGAAGACGCCCTGGAGCCCAACGTCCTCGCGCTTGTCCGGTGCGACGTCCGCCTGGAGGAACTTCTCGTACGACTGCTTCTGGATGTTGATGAGGTTGGGGATCTCGATGATCTTCTGGATCTTCGCGAAGCTCTTCCGGGTACGAAAGTTGTTCTGGACGGTGGCGGGCATCAGGTCTCCCAACGACGACTGGGACTCTCGGCAGGTTTTCAAAAGGGCGATGCCGGCGCCCCTCTCGACGGAGGAAGTCGCCGGCACGCCTGTGAACGGTTGCGGGTCAGGCGCTCTGGCACCGGGGGACGTGTGCCCCGGCGCCCGCGCGGACTCCCGCGACTACTTGATCTCGACGGTGGCGCCAGCCGCGGTGAGCTGGTCCTTGATCTTCTTGGCGTCGTCCTTGTTGACGCCTTCCTTGACCGTCTTCGGCGCACCCTCCACCAGGTCCTTGGCCTCCTTCAGGCCCAGGCCGGTGATGGCGCGGATCTCCTTGATGACGTTGATCTTGTTGGCGCCCGCGTTCGCGAGGACGACCGTGAACTCGGTCTTCTCCTCGACGGGAGCAGCGGCGGCGCCCCCCGCACCGGCGCCGGGAGCGGCGACGGCAACGGCAGCGGCGGACACACCCCACTTCTCCTCGAGCTTCTTCACGAGATCGGCGGCCTCCATCACTGTGAGGGAGGACAGCGACTCGACGATCTGATTCAGGTCTGCCATGGCGGAATTCAGCCTCTTAACGGGACTTGACTCCCTGCGGCGGAGTCGTTCCCAGTGAGTGGTTTTAAAATCTTATCACTGCTATGAATTTGTCTTCTCCAATGCCTCTGCCCTGGCCTTGATCAGGCGGGCGAGGCGGCTCCCTGGCTCGGCCACCGTGCGGACGAGCGTGCCCGCCGGCTGGGTGAGCATCCCGAGGATCTTCGCCCGGAGCTCCGGCAGCCCCGGCATCTTCGCCAGCGCAGCCACACCCGCCGCGTCGGTCTTCTTCCCCTCGACGACGGCGCTCCGGATCTTGATGGTCTCCAGATCCTTGATGAACTCGTGGAGGATCTTCGCCGGAACGACCACGTCGTCGTACCCGAGCGCGATCGCCACCGGGCCCGTGAAGTCGTCGCTCACCACCTCGACCGGCGTGCCCTTCGCGGCGCGTTTGGCCAGGGTGTTCTTCAGGACCCTGTAATCGACGCCCGAGTCGCGGAACTTCTTCCGGAGCCGGGTGACGGTCTCCACGTTGAGCTTCGAGAACTCCGCCACGATGGCCGTCCGGGCCCGGGCGAACTTCTCGTTCAGCTCCTTGATCATCACTTCCTTCTCGCTCTTCTCCACTCTGTCTCACCTCCCATCGTGCCGGCCGAACGGCCTGGCGTGCTGCCCTGAGCCAGAGTGGCAAGAGCGAGAGGGACGCCTCACGGCGCCCGTCTTGTGCGAGGGCTTTCACCTCGCGACCCGGAACCCTGCGTCCAGGGTCCAGCGCTCCTCAGTCTCGGCAGGGCCGGAGGTCGTGGCCGTCGCCAGCCTCCATTTCGACGGGAGTCGCACCCGTCCCTGCGGTCTTGGACCAGGGGGTTCGCCGGGGGGCTAAACCCGGCGGAACCGGCGCATCTAGCAAGGGGCGGGCCGGATGTCAAAGCCCGCCCGGGCGGTCGGTCCGGCGGCCGGACAGACGCACCAGAGTTGAGCGTAAGACAGCCGACGCCTGACGCAACGCCCGAGGTCTGTCTTGGAGAACGGCGTTCGCCAGATCAGCTGAGGACAGGCAAGCGAACAACCAACCTCCTGCTCGCTCTCTGGGGTGACCTCGCTCCCGGGGCCTAGGTCTCAGAGAACTCGTTGTCCTCCGGCGACGTCTCCGGCGACGTCTCAGAGAACTCGTTTCTCAAGCACTCTTCGGGGGTTCGGGTCTGGGGGTGACCGGAGGCGGGCCTCGCGCGTACTCCTTCCATCATGCGTCTCGCCCTGATCGTCCCCCTCGCCGCCGCGTCCGTCTTTGCGATCGTGTTTCAAGCAGCCCGCGCCTCCGGCTCCGAGAGGCGGGTGGTCCCCCTCCCTGTCGGGACGAATCCAGGAGGCGCTGGCGCCGGGACGCCGCTGAAGCCCGCCGCCGGCCACCAGCTGGCGATCTTCGCCCAGGGCTGCTTCTGGGGGACCGAGTACCGCTTCCGTCAGGTCCCGGGCGTGCTCGCGACAGCGGTCGGCTACACCGGCGGGCAGACCAAGAACCCGACGTACGAGCAGGTCGGCGATCACGGCACCGGCCATGCCGAGGCAGTGCTCATCGAGTTCGACCCCGCGAAGGTGAGCTACGCGCGGCTGCTCGAGATCTTCTGGAGCTCGCACGACTCGACCAGCGGGAACCGGCAGGGCCCGGACGTCGGCTCCCAGTACCGCTCCGCGATCTTCACCTTCGGGCCCGAGCAGCAGGCCCAGGGGCTCGCCTCCCGCGACGCCGAGCAGAAGAAGCTCGTCGATCGGATCACGACCGAGATCGCTCCCGCCGGCCCGTTCTGGAAGGCCGAGGACTACCACCAGCAGTGGGACGAGAAGCACGGCTACGAGTCGTGCCCCCTCCCCCGCCACGCCCGGGCGAAGACCGGGTCATGAGCCTCTCGCGCCGGACGCTGATCGGCGGCGCGTTCGCCCTCGGGTCGCTGGTCCTGCGCCGGCCGAGCCGGGGCGCGTCGCCCGCCACGGGGAAGCGGTTCGAGGTCGAGAAGACCGATGCGGAGTGGAGGGCGCTGCTCTCACCCGCGGCGTACGACGTGCTCCGCAAGCACGGCACCGAGCGCGCGGGGACGAGCCCGCTGGTGAACGAGCATCGCGAGGGAACGTTCCTCTGCGCCGGCTGCGGGCTGCCGCTCTTCTCGTCGAAGACCAAGTACGACAGCCACACCGGCTGGCCGAGCTTCTGGGCCCCGCTTCCGGACGCGGTCGGCACGACCGAGGACCGCAGCTTCCTGATGGTCCGCACGGAGGTGCACTGCCGCCGCTGTGGGGGACACCTGGGGCACGTCTTCGACGACGGGCCGCCGCCGACCGGGCTCCGCTACTGCATGAACGGGGTCGCGCTCACGTTCCGGCCGGCCTGAGAAGCGCTCGAGCGGAGCCGGGGGTGCCCGGGGTGACGGGCGGCCGGAGGACCCGCCGAGAGCGAACGAATCCATGGGCCGCCGGGGAGACCGATCGCCCGGCTGCTGACCTTCCTTCGCAGATCTTGACAGGCGGTCCCGCGCCGAACTGCTACTGGAGACCCCGTGGCGAATCCCGGCGACTCCATCCCCGACCTCCCCCCACTCCCGCCCGGATCGGAGTTCTCGTTCCTCGAGGGACGGCTTCACGAGATCTTCGACCCCCTGCCCGAGAGCGACATCCCGCGGGTCGCCCGCTTCGGCGAGAGGCTGAGCTACCCCGACGGCACCATGCTCTTCGAGGTGGGGAAGCAGGGGCCGGGGATGTTCGTCCTGCTCTCCGGCCGCGTGCAGTTCAGCCGCCGCGACGCGTTCGGACGGCGGATTCCCATCTGGGATCGTGAGGGGCCCGGCCATGCGCTTGCCGAGGTGGGCCAGCTCTCGGGAGCTGATGCCCTCCTGGACATCCAGGCCCAGGGCCCGGTGGAAGTCATCCTGGTTCGCCCCGAGGGCCTCCGCGCACTGCTGGTGGCGGAGGTCGAGCTGGGGGTCCGCATCCTCCGGACCCTCAACCTCCGGAGACTGGGCCTGCTCGCGCTCGGCTTCGGCGGACCGATTCTGGTCGGCTCTCCCCCCGATTCCCGGGTGCGCGCCCTCCAGGAGTTTCTCCTCCGCACGCGGCATCCGCACTCGGTCCTGGATCCCGAGACCGACAGGGATGCAGCGGAGATCGTCGCCCGGAACGCTGCGAGCCCCGCGGATCTACCGCTGGTCGTCTGCCCCGGTGGTGCGATCCTGAGGAACCCGGGCGACATCGCCCTGGGCCGGTACCTGAACGTCCTGCCCAACTCCATCCGGGAACGGGGCTACGACGTCGCCGTGGTCGGTGCGGGCCCGGCCGGGCTGGCCACCGCGGTGTATGCCGCGTCCGAGGGTCTCTCCACCCTGGTCCTCGACGCGCAAGGGTTCGGAGGTCAGGCCGGCGCCAGCGCACGGATCGAGAACTTCTTCGGCTTCAGCACCGGTATCACCGGACAGGAGCTCGCCGGGCGCGGCTTCACCCAGGCCCAGAAGTTTGGAGCGGACTTCGCCATTCCGGCCGTCGTGTCGGGGCTCGTCTGCGACCGCAGGTGCCTCCCTGTTCCCCCGCTCTCGCTTCATCTGGAGGACGGCCGGACCGTCTCCAGCCGGACCGTCGTCATCGCCTCGGGTGCTCGCTACCGTCGTCCCGACATCCCGGGCCTCGCCAACTTCGAGGGACGTGGGGTCTCCTACTGGGCGTCTCCCATCGAGGCCCGCGGCTGCCGGGGAGGGGACGTGGTGCTGGTCGGAGGCGGCAACTCGGCCGGACAGGCGGCGGTGTACCTGTCCGGCCATGCCTCGCGCGTCCTGCTCCTGGTCCGCGGGCCCGGGCTGGCCCAGAGCATGTCCCGCTATCTCGTGGACCGGATCGCGGCGACCCCGAACATCCACGTGCATCCCTTCACCGAGCTCACCCGGCTGAAGGGGGACGCGCGGGGGGAGCTGAACGCGATCGGGTGGAAGAACAACCGGACGGGCCTCGAGCAGGAGCTGGACGTCCGGCACGTCTTCCTGTTCGTCGGGGCCGATCCGGCGACCGAATGGCTCCGAGGGTGCGATGTGGTGCTGGATCCCAAGGGCTTCATCAAGACCGGCGCCGACCTCACGCTGGAGGAGCTGGTCCGGTCCGGTCGGAGGGAGGTGCCGCGGCCGCTCGAGACGAGCGTTGGGGGCGTCTTCGCCATCGGGGACGTGCGCTGCAGCTCGGTGAAGCGTGTGGGAAGCGCCATCGGAGAGGGAGCGGTCGTGGTGGCGCAGCTCCACGCCTACCTGGCGGACCTCACCGAGCGCGAGACCGTGGGCTCCGCGGAGCCCGTCACGGCCAGCTGACCGGCTCGAAGACGCCGATTGACCTGCCGATCGCGACCGGTTTCGTGCTGGGGTGGCCCCACGGGAGGACACCGCAATGTCGAGCCCCGAGCAGGACTTCCTCGTGGACATGCCCCACTTCCCCGACCCGGAGCTCGAGGCCAAGCGCGAGCTGATCTACGCCCCGCTCGGCGAACGGGACATCGCACGTCTGGCGCGATTCGGGGAGCGGCGAACCTTCCACGACGGTGAGCACCTCTTCGAGATCTCGAAGCCGAGCGCGGGAATGTACGTGGTGCTCTCCGGCACCGTGGCCGCCTTCCGGCGGGATCCGCTCGGTCGGAGGGTGCGGATCGCGCAGCGCGGCCCGGGACACATCCTCGCCGAGCTGGGTCATCTGTGGGGGCATCGGGCTCCATTCGAAGGCATTGCCCAGGGGGAGGTCGAGGCGCTCCTGGTGACTCCGGACGGACTCCGGACCCTGATGGTCACCGAGGTGGAGCTCGGGACGCGCCTTCTCGAGGTGCTGATCCTCCGGCGCAAGGCGCTCGCCTCGCTCGGGCTCGCCGGTCCCGCCCTCGTCGCGCCCCGGAGCCATCCCCGGCTGCACCGCCTCCAGGAATTTCTGCTGCGGAGCGGCTACCCGCATACGGTCATCGATCCCGCGTCGGACCCCGACGCAGCGACTCTCGTCGACCGCCACGCGGCCGGGCCGGAGGACCTTCCCCTCGCGGTCTGTCCCGATGGCACGGTGCTGAAGAATCCCGGCGACATCGCCCTGGGCCGCTACCTCGACGTTCTTCCGAACTCGGTTCGCCGGCGCGGGTACGACGTGGCGGTGGTGGGGGCGGGGCCCGCCGGCCTCTCCACGGCGGTGTACGCGGCCTCCGAGGGTCTGTCGGTCCTGGTCGTCGATTCCCGGGGCTTCGGAGGGCAGGCGGGAGCCAGCGCGCGGATCGAGAACTACTTCGGCTTTCCGATCGGCCTCAGCGGCCAGGAGCTCACCAGCCTCGGCTTCGCGCAGGCCACGAAGTTCGGGGCGGAGTTCGCCATTCCCGCGCACGCGGTCCGCCTCGACTGCACCCGCGGCGACGGCGCTCCCGGGTCCTTCCGCCTGGAGCTGGACGACGGGCGCCATGTCTCCGCGCGAACGGTGGTCCTGGCGTCAGGTGCCCGGTACCGTCGGCCCGACCTCCCGGGGCTGGAGACCTTCGAGGGTCGAGGCGTCTCCTACTGGGCCTCTCCCATCGAGGCGCACCACTGCCGCGGACAGGACGTGGTGCTGGTCGGGGGCGGCAACTCGGCCGGGCAAGCCGCGGTCTTCCTCTCCGGGCACGCCGTGAGGGTGCTGGTGCTGGTCCGAGGGAAGGGGCTCTCCGAGTCGATGTCCCGCTACCTGGTCGACCGCATCGCGGCGACGCCGAACATCCAGGTCCACACGCGCACGGAGCTGAGCGGACTGGAGCCGGACGAGAACGGCGAGCTGGGCTTCGCCCGCTGGAAGCATCGAGACACCGGCACCGAGCACCGGCATGAGGTGGGGCAGGTGTTCCTCTTCGTCGGGGCGGACCCGGCCACCGAGTGGCTCAGCGATTGCGACGTCGCGCTCGACGCCAAGGGATTCGTCAGGACCGGCCCGGACCTCTCGCGGGACGACCTCGCGCGCAGCGGCCGGCGAACCATCCCTGCCCCGCTGGAGACCAACGTCCCCGGCGTCTTCGCGGTGGGGGACGTCCGGAGCGGCTCGGTCAAGCGCGTCGGCGGAGCCATCGGCGAGGGCGCCGCCGTGGTCGCCCAGCTCCACGCCTACCTGGCGGACCTCGCGCGGACGACTCCTCCGCTCGGGGCTTCCGCGCGAGCGACCTGAGGTCTCCGACTCCCAACGTCGGGGACTGCACCGACGCCAGCTGCTGCCGTCTTCGGCAGTCGACCCACGAGGCCCCCGACCCGGGATGAGCCTCCGCCGCTCTGGCCTGGGCGATCACGAACAGCACCTTGGCCAGCCGACTCCCACCCGTGGAGACCGGGACGCGCTCGCAGGCCCGATCACGGTCATCGCGAGATCGAGCCTGCTTCAGATCAACCCGAAGCTCCAGCCGATCAACGGTAGCGGGCGCCGATCTCCTGCACGTCCAGCTTGATGCCCGGGGTCATCGTCGCGCTGATGGTCGCGCCTTTCAGATAGACGCCCTTCGCCGTGGACGGCTTGAGCTTCATCACCAGCTCCATGAGCGCGTTGAAATTCTCGGCCAGCTTCTCGGCCGGGAACGACGCCTTGCCCACCGGCGCGTGAACGATCCCCGCCTTCTCCGCGCGGAACTCCACCTTGCCGCCCTTGGCCTCGCGGATCGCCTTGCCCACGTCCGCGGTCACCGTCCCCACCTTCGGGTTCGGCATCAGGCCCCGGGGACCCAGCACCTTTCCGAGCCGGCCCACCACGCCCATCATGTCCGGCGTCGCGATCACGGTGTCGAAGTCCATGAAGCCCTCTTCGATCCGCTTCGCGAGATCCGCCTCGCCCACCACGTCGGCACCGGCGTCCTGGGCCTCGCGCTGCTTCTCGCCCTTGGCGAACACCGCCACCCGGACGGTCTTGCCGATTCCGTTGGGGAGCACCACCGCGCCGCGCACCATCTGGTCGGCGTGCTTCGGATCCACGCCCAGGTTGATCGCCACGTCCACCGTCTGGTCGAACTTCACCCCGCGCTTGGCCACCGTCTCCTTGAGGAGCTTGAAGGCCTCGTCCACCCCGTAGCGCTTGTTGCGGTCCACCAGCTCGGCCGCCGAACGGAACTTCTTCGCAGTCTTGGTCGTCATGTGAGGAGTCTCCGGGCAGGCCGTCAGTCGACGATGTCGATGCCCATCGAGCGGGCGGTCCCGGCGATGGTGTTCATCGCCGCCTCGAGCGAGCCGGCGGTCATGTCCGGCATCTTCAGCCGGGCGATGTCTTCCAGCTGCTTGCGCTTCACCTGGCCGACCTTCTCCTTGCCCGGCTTGTGCGACCCCGAGCCCTTCTTCTTCTCGGTGTGCAGCCCCGCCGCCTTCTTCAGCAGCACCGCGGCCGGCGGCGTCTTCAGCACGAAGGTGAACGAGCGGTCCTGATACACGGTGATGATCACCGGGATGATCAGGCCCTCCTTCGCCTGCGCCTGCGTCTGGGCGTTGAACTGCTTGCAGAACTCCATGATGTTGACGCCCTGCTGGCCGAGCGCCGGCCCGATGGGCGGGGCCGGGTTGGCCTTGCCCGCAGGGATCTGCAGCTTCACCTGTCCGGTGACCTTCTTCATCGCTTCACCTCACCGTGGTCCATGCGGGCGGGCTGCCCTCCCACGGCCGAACACGCTGTCCGGAGCGACGTGCTCCGCGCGGCCCACTTCGACTGCGCACATCCAGTAACCGGGGCGAGCCCTTCCGCCCGGCACGAGCACCGCTCAGGTGCTCGTCTTCTCCACCTGCATGAAGTCCAGCTCCACCGGGGTGGCCCGGCCGAAGATGGACACCAGCACCTTCACCCGGCCCTTGTCCGGGTTCACCTCTTCCACCGTCCCGTTGAAGTTGCTGAACGGGCCGTCGATCACCCGGACGGTGTCGCCCTCCTCGAACTGTACCTTGGGCTTGGGCTTCAGCGTCCCCTCGGAGATCTGCGTCGTCAGACGCTCCATCTCCCGGTCGGGGATCGGCGGCGGCTGCTCGTTGGCCGCCGCCCCGATGAACCCGGTCACCTTGGGGGTGTTCTTCACCAGGTGCCAGGTCCGGTCGTTCATCTCCATCTGGACCAGGATGTAGCCGGGGAGGAACTTCCGCTTCGAGGTCTTCTTCTCCCCCTTCACCATCTCCACCACCTGCTCGACCGGGATCAGGATCTCCCCGAAGGAGTCCTGCAGCCCCTCCATCCGGATCTTCTCCTCGAGGCTCTTCTTCGCCTTGTTCTCGAACCCCGAGTAGGTGTGGACCGCGTACCAGCGCTTGTCGCCCATCACAGCTTCCCCCACAGCGCGGGCAGCCACTCCACCATCACCTTGTAGCTCAGCGTGTCGATGCCGAAGAGGATCAGCCCGGCCACCACCGAGGCCACCACCACCGCGATGGTCGAGACCTTCGTCTCCTCCCAGCTCGGCCAGGTGACCCGCATCAGCTCGGAGGCGGTCTCGAACCCGAGCTGGCGGATCCGCGGGCTCGCCCAGGCGCCGCCGATCACCCCCGCGGTGATCGCGATCGCCACCAGCGAGCTGTAGGTCCACTCCTCGGCGCCCTCGATCAGCGGGCGGTCCGGGAGCCCCACCGCCACCCAGACCGGCGCGAGCACGTGCTTGAGGAACAGAACCAGCACGATGGCCAGGAAGATGGTGAAGATGACCACCAGTCGCTCCGGGGTCATCGCGGAGCGGTTGGCGACGGTGGTGGCGTCGTTGGATGCCATGAGCGTTCTTCCGAGGGCTGCAGGCCAGGAGGGATTCGAACCCCCAACACGCGGTTTTGGAGACCGCTGCTCTACCATTGGAGCTACTGGCCTAGGACCGCGCTCCCGTCAGACCTTCCCTTCCTTGTGGTCGGTGTGCTTCCGGCACCAGGGGCAGAACTTGCTCAGCTCGAGCTTGTCCTGGCTCTTCCGCCGGTTCTTGGTCGTCGAGTAATTCCGGCGCTTACACACCGGACACTCCAGCGAGATGATGCTCCTGTTTCCCTTCGGCATGACTTCCTCTTCCTCGTAAACGGCAAGAAGGGGAAGCCACCTTCCCGGTGGCATCCCCTCCCGGAGGCCGTCGACCCCGGCGCCCGGGGGCCGGCAATCCTACTCCTACTCCAGCACCTCGGACACGACCCCGGCGCCCACGGTCCGGCCACCCTCACGGATGGCGAAGCGGAGCTCCTTCTCCATCGCGATGGGGGTGATCAGCTCCACCTCGATCGCGATGTTGTCCCCCGGCATCACCATCTCCACGTTGTCCGGGAGCTTCACCGTCCCGGTCACGTCGGTGGTCCGGAAGTAGAACTGCGGCCGGTAACCCTTGAAGAAGGGAGTGTGCCGCCCCCCCTCCTCCTTGGTGAGGACGTAGATCTGCGCCTTGAACTTGGTGTGCGGGGTGATGCTGCCCGGCTTGGCCAGCACCTGCCCGCGCTCCACGTCCTCGCGCTTCAGACCACGCAGCAGCGCGCCGATGTTGTCGCCGGCGATGCCCTCGTCCAGCAGCTTCCGGAACATCTCCACGCCGGTGACCACCGTCTTCTGGGTGGGCCGGAGGCCGACGATCTCCACCTCCTCGCCGACCTTGATCTTCCCGCGCTCCACGCGGCCGGTGGCCACGGTGCCGCGGCCGGCGATGGAGAACACGTCCTCCACCGGCATCAGGAACGGCTTGTCCGTCGCCCGCTCCGGGGTCGGGATGTAGGTGTCGAGCGCGTCCATCAGCTTCATGATGGAGCCCTCGCCGATCTCGCTGGTGTCACCCTCCAGCGCCTTCAGCGCGCTGCCGGCGATGATCGGGGTCTTGTCGCCCGGGAACTCGTACTTCTTCAAGAGATCTCGGACCTCCATCTCCACCAGCTCGCGCAGCTCGGGGTCGTCCAGCATGTCCACCTTGTTCAGGTAGACCAGGATGTACGGAACGCCGACCTGACGGGCGAGCAGGATGTGCTCGCGGGTCTGCGGCATCGGGCCGTCCGCCGCGCTCACCACCAGGATCGCCCCGTCCATCTGGGCGGCGCCGGTGATCATGTTCTTCACGTAGTCGGCGTGACCCGGGCAGTCCACGTGGGCGTAGTGCCGGTTCTTGGTCTGGTACTCCACGTGCGCCGTGGAGATGGTGATCCCGCGCTCCCGCTCCTCGGGGGCCTTGTCGATCTGGTCGTAGGCCAGGTAGCTGGCCCCGCCCTGCTTGGCCAGAACCTTGGTGATCGCCGCGGTCAGGGTGGTCTTCCCGTGGTCAACGTGCCCGATGGTCCCCACGTTCACGTGGGGCTTGGTGCGCTCGAACTTTTCCTTGCTCATTGTGCTCCTCTATCTCGAATCTTCGAATGGAGCCCTGATCCAGGATTGAACTGGAGACCTCATCCTTACCAAGGATGCGCTCTACCAACTGAGCTATCAGGGCTTGCTGCTGTTCGCTCCGTACGTCCTGCTGTTGGAGCGGGAAACGGGATTCGAACCCGCGACATTCAGCTTGGAAGGCTGACGCTCTACCAACTGAGCTATTCCCGCCTGCTGCTCCGGTCTGCCTCTGTCTGGTTGGAGGGGGTTGGATTCGAACCAACGAAGGCGTAGAGCCGGCAGATTTACAGTCTGCTCCCTTTGGCCACTTGGGTACCCCTCCATGACTCCTGGTTCGTTCGGCTGCTGCCTGCCTTCCTTCTCTTGAAACGCCGTCCTCGGTTCTCGCCTCCCTGGCCGGCGGCGGGGGTCGAACCCGCGACCTACTGATTACAAATCAGTTGCTCTACCTGCTGAGCTACACCGGCAAGCAGCTCGGCCGTGGCCCCCAGGGTACACGTCGCCAGGGCCCCGGAAGGGCTGGGCCTTTTATGGGACGGACTTGGCCGGAGTCAAGGCGAACGCCCTCCGGCGAGCCCCCGCTGGCGGGCCACCTCGTACAGCACCAGCGCCGCCGAGACCGAGGCGTTCAGCGAGGCCACCCGTCCCTCCATGGGGATGCGCAGGCGGAGGTCGCAGTGCTTCAACACCCCGGGTCGCACCCCCGCCCCCTCCGCCCCGATGACCACCGCCAGCGGCCCGTCGAGCCGGGCGTCCCACAGCACCTGATCCCCGGCCGGGTCGGCCGCCGCCACCCATAGCCCGGAAGTATTGAGCTCCTCGAGCGCCCGGGAAAGGTTGGTCACCCGGGCCACCGGCACGTGCTCCACGGCCCCCGCGGAGGCCCGGGACACCGCCGGGGTCACTCCCACCGAGCGGTCCTTCGGCAGCACCACCCCGTGCGCCCCCAGCGCGTCCGCCGAGCGGATCACCGCCCCCAGGTTGTGCGGGTCCTGGAGCCCGTCGAGCACCACCACCAGCGGGGGTCGACCCGAGGCCGTCGCCCCGGCGAGCACCTCCTCCACGGTGGCGTAGGCGAACTCGCGGAGCCGGGCCGCCACGCCCTGGTGCACCCCGCCCTCCACCAGCGCCTGGAGACGCTCGCGGGGCACGCGCTCCACCCTGACCTGCGCATCACGGGCCCGGGAGAGAATCTCCGCGGCGGCGCGCGGCGGCATGCTCCCCTCGAGCACGTACACCCGCTCGACATCGCCCGGACGTGCCCGCAGCGCCTCCAGCACCGGGTGGATGCCGTGCACCGTCCGGCTCTCCCCCGGCATCGGCGCCCGCTACTCCACCGTGACCGGGACCGAGAGCGTCTTCTGCTGCCGGAGGCACAGCTGCTCGGTGCAGACGAAGAAGGTCATCTTCGCCTCGACCGTGCCCGGTCCCTTCCCCTGCGTGGCCAGCGGCACCTCGAAGCGCGGATCGGGGTACTTCATCGACGCCGAGGGCTTCCGCATCGAGTCGCCGTAGACCAGCTGCGTCTTCTCCGGCGTGACCACTCCGGTGCCCGAGAGCTGGATCCGCAGCGGCGCCTCGTCCGACACGTGGGCGCCCTTGAGGCTCTGGATCTCGAGGATCAGGGTCCCCTTCTTCCCCGGCGCGACCTTCGATGTCGTTCCCTCGGTGGTCACCTTGTACAGCGTGGTCGGATCCACCTCCGCCGCGAGGGCGAGCGAGGCGACGAGGACTGGGGGGACGAGGAGGGTTCGCGAGAGGCGCATTGGCCGCCTCCTATAATTCAAGATGCCCGGGCGCGCTTCAGCGGCCGGGGGGCGGGCCCCACCCGCCCCGACTCTGCCCGCCGCGGCGGGGGGTCCAGCGCCGGAGGCCGCTCGCGGGCGATCTGCTCGGCCCGGACGACGATGGGGGTCGCCAGGTCCTCGCCCACCGCCTTCTCCATCTCCGCCAGTCCGGGGCTCGAGTGCACCTCGAACACCTTGGGCAGGCCCCTCACGTCCAGCATGTCCACCGCCGCCACCTCGAGGCCGATGAGCCTCGCCGCCTCCGCGGCCGCCCGCCGCTGGGCGTCGGTCAGTGCGATGCGCTCGAAGCGGGCCCCGCGGTTCAGGGTGTTGGACAGACGGTTCATCCTCGGCCGGCGCCGCACCGCCGCGAGGGCCGTGCCACCGACCACGAGCACCCGGACGTCTCGGCCGGCCTTTCGCACGTACTCCTGGACGAGCAGGTTGTGCCCCAGCCCGAGGATGGCCTCCAGCGCCGCCTCCAGCGAGTTGAGGGTCTCGCAGACCATCACCCCGCGCTCGTCGGCGCCACCGAGCAGCTTGACCAGGACCGGAACTCCGCCCACCAGCTGCACCATCGCCTTGAGATCGCCGGCGCTCCTGGCCATCACCGTCGCCGGTACCGCGATGCCGTGCGCGGACAGCAGTTGCAGACAGCGCATCTTGTTTCGCGCCTGGGCGATGGCGGCCGCGGTGTTCATCACCGGCACCCCGAGCATCCCGAACTGGTTCGCCACCGCCAGGCCGTAAGGCGTGATGGAGTGGGCGATGCGCGGCAGCACCACGTCGGGGAGCACGAGCTTGCGGCGGCGGTAGAGGAGCTGACCGCGCGTTCCGTCGAGGTGCATCTCCACCTGCACTGGGTCGAGCACCCGCACCGAGTGCCCGCGCGCGCGTGCCGCCGCCACCAGGCGGGCGGTGGAGGGAACGGAGAGCGAGCGCGAGAGGATGGTGAGACGCACGGGCGCCGGCACCGTAGGACTCGCCGGAGGGGGCGGCAAGTCGGAGGCGGGGCTCAGCCCCCCGCACTAGGGGGAGGCTCGCGGAGCGGCGCAGGAGGCCCCGCGTCCAGGCTCAGAGGATCTTCAGGATCCGGATCTGCACGTTCACCGGGTTTGCCCCGGTCGAGGTCTTCAGCTGATTGCAGAGCGGCTTGCCGTCCACGAAGACCACCGCCGGACCGGGCTTGTTCGACACCGGAGTCGTCTCGCTCGGGGACACGTACACCCAGGTGTCCGGGCCAGGCTGGTACGCAGTGCCATCCACCAGGACGCTGAGCAACGAGACGTCGGTGGGGACCTCGGTGAGGAAGCGCTCGCAGACCGTGACGTTCGGATCGGTGATCGTCTTGAGGATCGCTCCGAGGTCCGAGGCATCGTTGGCCTGGTAGTACTGCTTGGTACAGAGCCCGGTCGCGAGATCGCATGGGTTGTCCGAGCCACAGGGCTGGTTCGGGGGAGTCCCGGGGCATACCCGCGGGAACCGGACGGCCCCGGCGACGGCGATCCGCTGCAGGGTGTCGCGCGCGGCAGCGGTCCCGGCCTCCGCGCCGAAGCCGACCACGTAGGTCTGGACGCCCTTGCCCGCGAGGAACTGCGCCGCGGTCACGGAATTGTCCACGTCCAGGCCGCCCGCACCCGCGAACGGGGGAATGTTGGGATCGCAGTCGTCCAGCGAGGGGCCGAACGTGCACTGGCAGGCCGTGGTACCGGCGACGCTGGCCAGGGCCGGGTTGCAGTTGGGGAGCCCGTCGGTGAAGAGGATGACGATCTGGTCGCGCGTGTTGTCATTCACCAGCTCGTTGACCGACGACAGGAACGCGAGACTCGCCGCGGTGGGCGTCCCTCCACCGGTGCAGGTGGGGCCAGGCGGGCTGCAGCTCGTGACCTCGTCGAGCTTCGCCTTCGTCCCGTCGGCCTGCGCCTGGAGCGTGGCGTCGTCATCGGAGCTCGTGATCGGGAGCGCGAACCTCTGCGCCGTCGTCGGGCCGCAGCCTCCGCTGTTCTCCGGCTCGGGGAACAGCGAGAGAGCGTAACGTCCGATGAGCGGGAACTGGGTGATGTAGTTGTCGAGAGCCTCGCTCAGCTCGCTCCAGCGCGTGGGGCACTGGGTGATGTTGCAGGGGTTCACCTTGCCCGGGTCCCCGCACAGCGGACCATTGAGGTTCCCCCCCACGTGGCAGGCCGGGATGCTCGGGTCCACCGGCTGGTCCATCGAGCCCGACTTGTCCACCAGCAGCATGAAGTTGGGCTTGTTCGCCACCGCCTCCACGTCGACGCTGGTCTGCGTCTGGCCGATCGACAGTGGCCTCACCGGCTCGAAGTCGTACGTCTGACACGCACTGCCGCCGGCGAGGAGCGCGAGGACTGCGGCACCACGGAGGACGGACGAGGTGGGCATGCGCGGCGCCGGAGCATACCTGCTCGGGGAGCCGGCAGGCCCATTTCCGATGGCAATCCCACATCCGCCGACCGTCCCCCGTCGGCTCACAACACGCGGAGAATTCTCAGGTCGAGCTGCACCGGGTTCTGCGCGGTCGAGCTCTCGATCGCCGTGCACAGCGACCCGAGGAAGCGGATCGCCGGCCCGCCGTCCGCCGGCGGAACGTAGCGCCAGGTATCGGATCCGGGCGGGTACTTCGTCCCGTTGAGCGTCAGGAGGATGAGGTCCTCGGAGGTCGGCGCGGGAGTGATGGCGCGGAGGCACGGCTCCCGGTCGAGGCTGGCGGTGATCTCCGCCAGCGCCGCCCCGAGGTCCCGGCTGTCCTGGGCCTGGTAGTACTGCCGGAGGCACACGCCGCCCTGGCAGGGGTTGAGGGGTCCGCAGGGCTGGTCGTGTCGGGGGCCCGGGCAGAGCCGGGGGTAATTTCCTGCCAGCCCCATTTCTTGAAGCACGATGGGTGCCTGCACCCCGCCGTCGAGGCTGGCCCGGGTCTCGTCCCCGAAGCCGATGACCACCACGTGAATGCCGCGGGCGGCGAGATCCTGCACCGCCTGCACGGTGCGATCCTTGTCCAGGCAGTTGTTGGGCGTGCCCGCCGGAGGACAGCTGTCCGCGGCCGCCGTGCAGACGCAGGCCTCGGCGGTGATGGTGGCGTTGCAGTTGGGAAGCCCGTCGGTGAGCAGGACCACCAGCTCGAGCCGGAGCGGGTCCTGGAGCGGCGCATAGTCGGAGAAGAACTGGAGGCTCGGACCGGTGGGCGTCGCCCCACCCGTCCCGAACGGACCCGCCGAGGTCTGGCTCCGGACCGAGGCGAGCGCGTTCCGCGCCGCGGTGGACAGGGCCGAGAGCGTCGCCGCCGAGTCGTCCTGGGTGTCGGCCGGGAGGTCCACGCGGGCGGCGGTCGTGGGAACGCAGTTGGGTTCCCCCGCGTCCTGTGATCCCGGCTCGGGGAAGAACGACAGACCAAACCGCACCGTCTGGGCCTGGGTCTGGAGAAAGGAGTCGAGCGCCAGGTTCAGCTCGCTCCAGCGCGTGGGGCAGACATTGGTGTTGCAGGGGTTGGCCTTCGCCGAGTCCCCGGTCCCGCAGAGACCGAAAGCGGTGGTGCACCCGGGGAGCGTCGGATCGGTGGGCTGGTCCATCGACCCGGACTTGTCGACCAGCACCATCACGTTCGGCTTGAACTTCTTGATCACGATGGGCGTGCTGCTCTCCTCCTGGGAGATGGAGAGCGGCTCCACCGGAACGAATTCGTAGGTCTGGCAGGCGAGCGCGGCCAGAAGGCACAGCGCGGCGAGGGCGATCGAGCGGGGGCGCATCGCGGAGACCGGCCGCGAGACTACAGCGCCGCCGGGTCAGAGGGTGAGAACCCGCGCGCCCTCGGTGAGGCGCCACAGCGCGACCAGCCCCATCACCTCGTCCAGCACGCGCTCCGCCTCGACCAGCGAGACACCGGCCAGCTTGAGCATCGTGTCGCAGGCGATGCACCGGGCACCGAGCCCGCGCGCCTCCGCCAGCAGCTGTGCCGGGGGCGGCACACCCACGCCCTCGGCGCGCGCACCTTCGGCGAGCTCGCGATCGGACTGGGCACGCCCGAAGTCCCCGCGACAGAGCTGGCGCAGGGCCTCGAAGGCGAAGACGAACACCACCTCGTCTCCGAGGGCCGCCGCGGTGATGCCCATCGAGGCTGCCTGGTACGCGGGCTCGTAGCCGCCGCGCTGCACGATGAAGACGACCCGTCCGGCCATGTCCCGGCGGGAGGGTACACTCCGTGCCCCGCCCATGTCCCGGCTCGGCCCATCCGTGGTGCTCGCCTGTCTCGTCGCCGCGGCCTGCGCGCGCTCGGTGGGCCCGGCGCGCACGAGCGAGGAGGCGCGGGCCCGGGTGGGCGCCCTTCTCGATGCGCCCGACGCCGGCACCTCCGAGTTCGCCGTCATCGGGCCCGAGGCGGTTCCGGCGCTCCAGGCGGAGCTCCTCGACGCGCAGGCGAACGACGCGCGCCGCCTCGCCGCCGCGCGCGCCCTGGCCGGCTTGCCCGGCGGGGCCGGGCTGGGGGCCCTCGGCGATGCCGTCGCCTCGCCGCGGCTCACCCCGGCGCTGCGCGACGCGGTGGCCGAGGAAATCGGCTCTCACGACCGTGAGGAGGCAGTGGCCCGGCTGGGGCCGCTGCTCGGCGCGGCGGATCCGTCGGTGCGCGCGGCGGCCGCGCGTGGGTTGGGGCGAGCCGGTGGGGCTGCGGCTCGCAAGTCGCTCGAGGACCGGTTAGAGCGTGAGGAGGACCCCGGCGTCCGGGAGCGCCTCCAGGCGTCCCTGGCCCAGGCCCAGCCCTGAACATGCAACCCACGGTTCTCCTCTTCGATGTCGATGGCACCCTCGTCACCACCGGCGGCGTCGGACGCCGCGCGCTGGAGATCGCCTTCGAGCGTTCCTTCGGCCGACGCGACGCCTGCCGCACCTTCCGGCTCGACGGGATGACCGACCGGGCCATCGTCCGCACCGGGATGCGGGCCATCGGCGTGGAGCCCACCGAGGCGCTCATCGATCGGGTGCTGGTCGATTACCTGCTGGTCCTGGCCGAGGAGGTTGTCGACGCGCCCGACGCCACCTACCGCGTGCACGCCGGGATGGCCGAGACCCTCGATCGAGCCCGGGCGCGGCGCGAGGTCGCGGTCGGGCTCGGGACCGGCAACATCCGCGAGGGCGCGCGGATCAAGCTCGAGCGCGTCGGCATCTACGACCGCTTCCCCTTCGGCGGATTCGGCTGTGACGCCGAGGACCGCACCGCGCTCATCCACCGTGGGGCGGAGCGCGGCGCGGCCCTCCTCGGAGCACCGCTGGCGGAGTGCCGGGTGGTGGTCATCGGCGACACCCCGAAGGACGTCTGGGCGGCGCAGGCGATCGGCGCCGAGTCCGTGGGGGTGGGCACGGGCAGCTTCTCTCCCGAGCAGCTGGTGGCCGCCGGCGCGACGCGGGCGTTCGCCAACCTCGCGATCCCGGAAGCGGTGGACGTGGTGCTGGGGGCGTCCCGCTGACCCCCGCACCGCCGTCACCCCGCGCCGCGTGGGGCCTCCTCGGGAGCCTGGAGGGGCTCGGCGCGCGGCTCCGCGCGGCCGCCGAGGCCCTCGGTGACATCGTGGAGGCCGGGTGGCTCCGGGGCGCGGCGGACCTCGTCGACCGCGGTGAGGCGGAGCGGCGGGCAGCCCGCGCGGCCGCGCTCTGGCTCGAGGAGCTCGCTCCCGAGGCCCGGGCGCGCAGAACCTCGCTGCTCAACGCCTGGGTGGCCGCGGCCGAGGCTCTGCGGACCGCCCTCCACGCCCACGAGTCGGAGCGCGGGCCCCTGGTGGACGCGCTCTTCCCCGCCTGGCGCGCCCCGGCGCTGCGGAGGCACGCCGATCAGGCGGTCGCCGCCGAGGCCGAGATCCATCGCCGCCTGACGTCCGCCTACGTCGTGCGCCGGCTGGCCGAGCCCGCCACCGCGGCGGCGCTCCGGCCGGCGCTCGACGCGCTCGAGGCCGCGGGGAAGGCGTGGGCTGCCGAGCGCGATCGCCCTTCCCTCGCCGGCGCGGAGGCGGACGAGGTCCGGGCGACGCTCCTCGAAGTGGCCGAGCGGACGACAGACCTGGGGGGGCGCGTCCGGTGGGTCGTCCGCGCGGCGCTGGCCGATCGGCCCGAGCTGGTCCACGAGGTATTTCCGAAGCACGGGCGCGCGGTCGATGCGTCCGCCCTGGCCGCCGGGGGCGAGAGCGCGGCCGCGGAGACCGTCGCCGCCGACTCTCCTTCCCCGCCAGCGCTCGACGTCGAGCCCGAGACGACGCCGGCAGCTCGCTCGAGCCGTGGCCGGCGCGCACTGGCCTCGCAGGCGGGGCCCACGCCCGCCGCCGCTTCCGCCCCGTCCTCCGACGAGGGAACGAGCCGGACGAGCGCCTCGCGGACACGGCGGACGACGCACGCTCCGCCCGCGCCCGAGGCGGATCGACTCGCCTCGTCGGCCGATCCGGTGTCTGACCGTCCAGGAGCGCCGGGGAGCCGAACGAGAATCACCTCGAGACGGCGAGCGGTCCCGCCTGCGGCCGACGCCGCACCCTCGAGCTTGGCCTCCCGCCGTGCCGTACCCGGGAAATCACCGCCCCGGGCGAAGCCGCGGACCCCGCCTGGCCGCGGCGCCGGGGGGAAGCCGCGGAACGCGCGCCGGAGCTGACGATGAAGCTCTCGCCGCTGCCCATCGATTCCCTCCTCCCATCGGTGGTGGAGGCGGTGGCGACGCGGGGCACGCTCGTGCTACAGGCCGCGCCGGGCGCTGGGAAGACCACCCGCGTGCCGCGCGTGCTGCTCGACGCGGGCGCGTTCGACGGCGAGCTGTGGGTCCTCGAGCCCCGTCGCCTCGCCACCCGCCTCGCAGCGGCCCGGGTCGCCGAGGAGCTGGGCGAGCCGGTGGGCCAGCGCGTCGGTTACCAGATCCGCTTCGAGGAGGTCGCCTCCTCCGCCACCCGGGTGCGCTTCGTCACCGAGGGCCTGCTCACCCGGCGCCTGCTCTCCGACCCCGGGCTCCGCGGCGTCGGCGCCGTGGTGCTGGACGAGTTCCACGAGCGCCACCTCCCCACCGACCTGGGGCTGGCCCTCCTCCGGCGTCTCCGCGAGCGGCGCCCGGGCCTGCGTCTGGTGGTGATGTCGGCCACCATCGACCCCGCGCCGGTGGCACGCTTCCTCGGCGACGCGCCGGTGCTCACGTCCGAGGGTCGGGTCTTCCCGGTGGAGATCGAGTACCTGCCGGCGGCGGACACCCGACCCCTCGACGCCCAGGTGCTCGCCGGGCTCAAGCGCCTCGCACCGCGGGTCACCGACGGGCACGTCTTGGTCTTCCTTCCCGGTGCCGCGGAGATCCGCCGTGCCCAGGAGGCCTGCGCCGAGTACGCCGAGCGCCACGGCTTCCGCGTGCTTCCGCTGCACGGGGACCTGCCCGCCGAGGCGCAAGACCGCGCCGTGCGACCCTCGAAGGAGCGGAAGCTCATCCTGTCGACGAACGTTGCGGAGACCTCCGTCACCGTCGACGGCGTCGCGGCGGTGATCGACTCGGGGCTCGCGCGGGTAGCGACCCACTCCCCCTGGAGCGGGCTACCGTCGTTGCGCGTCCAGCCCATCAGCCAGGCCAGCGCGGCGCAGCGAGCCGGGCGGGCGGGCCGCACCCGCGCCGGGCTCTGCCTCCGGCTGTACACCGCGGCGGACCTCGACCGGCGGCCGGAGCGAGATCTCCCGGAGATTGCCCGCGCCGACCTGGCGGAAACCGTGCTCGCGCTCTCCGCTGCCGGCGCGGCCGATCCCCGCGCGTTCGGCTGGTTCGAGGCACCCCCGGCCGCGGCGCTCCAGGCAGCCGAGGAGCTTCTGTCGCGGCTCGGGGCCCGCGCGCCGGACGGAGCCCTCTCCGAGCTCGGGCGGCGGCTCCTCTCCTTCCCGGTGCATCCCCGTCTCGGGCGAATCCTCGTCGAGGGCGAGCGCCGCGGCGTCTCACCCGAGGCGGCCCGCGCGGCCGCGGTCCTCTCCGAGCGGCCCGCGCGGCCCGGCCCCGGCCTGGGCGAGGCGCGTCGTCCCGCGGCCAGGCTGAGCGCCCGCTCGGACGTGCTGGAGCAGATGGAGTCGCTCGGCTCCGGGGAGCGGGCACGCGGCGGCGCCGCCCAGGCGGTGGAACGCACGGCACGGCAGCTCTCGCGCGCGCTGCACGGCCGCCACCGCGCTGCCCCTGCCGACCGCGAGGACGCCCTGCTCCTCGCGCTGCTCGCCGGCTTCCCCGACCGCGTCGCGCGCCGTCGAAAGCCTCACGCTCCGGAGCTGGTCCTCTCCGGAGGCGGGAGCGCGGTCCTCGATCCGGCGAGCGTGGTCCAGGAGCCGACGCTCCTGCTCGCGCTCGATGCCGAGCAACGCACCGGTCCGCGCGGCCCCGAGGTGCGGGTGCGGGTGGCCAGCGCGATCGAGCCCGAGTGGCTCCTCGAGCTCTTCCCCGAGCAGCTGACCGACGAGGACCGCCTGGTCTTCTCCGAGGAGTCAGGCCGAGTGGAGCGGCTCACCCGGCTCGCGTACGGCGCGGTGACCCTCGAGGAGCGACGCACGCCCGCCGAGCCGTCGGAGCAGACCGAGGCGGTCCTCGCCGAGGCCATCCGGGCGCGCGGCCTGGCCAACGTCGTCGACACCGAGAGGACCGAGGCGCTCCGCGCCCGCCTGGAGCTGGCCCGTATGCTCTTTCCAGAACAGCGCTGGCCCGAGCTGGACGAGGCCGGTCTGGGCGCAGTGCTGGCCCGCGGCCGCAGGAGCCTCGCCGAGGTCCGCGAGGCCGATCCCGCGGCGGAGCTGCTCGGCGCGCTTTCACCGGAGGCGGCGCGCCTGCTGGCCCGCGAGCTCCCCGAACGGATGGCCCTGCCCGGTGGCCGCTCGGTCCAGGTCCACTACGTTCCCGGCCAGCCGCCGTGGATCGCCTCCCGGCTCCAGGACTTCTTCGGGCTGCGCGAGGGGCCCTCGCTCGCGCGCGGCCGGGTCCCGCTGGTGCTCCACCTGCTCGCGCCCAACCAGCGGGCTGTCCAGGTAACCCAGGACCTCGCCGGATTCTGGAGCCGGCACTACCCTTCCCTCCGGCGCGAGCTTGGACGCCGTTATCCACGGCACGCCTGGCCCGAGGACCCGCTGCACGCCTCGCCCCCCGCGCCCCGGCGCGGGTGAGGAAGGTGCTGCAGGCGCGCTCGTGGAACTGGCGACCGTCGGCGCGGAATGTTAGTGCCCCCGAGCTTGCACCGGGATCCCTGATGACCCGCCGCGTCCTCCTCGCTTCGCTCAACGCCGGAGGCGGTCACCACGCGCTCCGCGACTCGTTCGCCGCGGCGCTGGCCCGCCTCGACCCCGAGCACCCGCGGCTCACCCCGGTGGTATGGGGCTCGGCGGACCGGTTCATCGACCGGTTCTACACGGCGTGCGTGCGCTTCCTTCCCCGGTTCCAGGGAAAAATCGTCGAGATCAGCGGCCAGCCGTGGGCGATCAAGACCGCCCTGGCGCTCAGTCCTCAACTGTACACCGAGGCGGCGGCGCTGCTCCGCCAGCAGTCGTTCGACCTGCTGGTGACGACGCACCCCATGCAGTCGATGACCTTCGCCCGGGTGCGGCGAGAGCTGGGGTTGCCGGCGCCGCTGGTTCTCGCCGTCCCGGATTACGGCGTCCCTCCCACGGGGTACCACCCGCCCCTTCCGTTGCTCCGCTCGGACGCGCTGATCGTCATGGAGGAGACCACGCTCGAGCACTACCGCGCGCTCGGCGTGCCGGACGAGCGGCTGCATCTCTCCGGGTTCCTCACCCGCGAGCCCTTCGTGCGGGTGGGCGCGCGGCTGCGCGTCGAGGGGCGGGACATCGCTCGCGCCGCGCTGAAGGTCGAAGTGGCCGCCGCCCATCCGGCCTTCGCCAGCTTCGACCTCGCGCGTCCCACCTTGGTCTTCCTCGGTGGCTCGGCATGGACCGTCAAGACCGAGCCGGTGCTCGATGCCGTGCTCGCCGACCCCGCGCTGCGCGCGGCCGCGAACGTGGTGGTGGTCGCCGGGCGGGACCGCGTGTTCGAGGCCCGGCTCCGTTCGCGCGCCCGCGAGGGGCTGCACGTCTTCGGCTTCGTCGCACCCGAGGTGCTCGCTGCGCTCATGGGGCTGGCCGACGTTCCGGTGCTCGGCAGCCTCGCCCCGGCGACCCTTCAAGAATTGCTCGAGGTGGGCACGGGTCCATTGCTCCTCTTCCACTTCATCCCCGGGAGCGAGCGGGCCCACGTGGGCTACATCGAGGCGCAGCGGCTCGGCCTCTACGCGCCCCGGGCGGACGAGATGCTCGAGCGCATCCGCGAGGTGCTCGGCCTGCAGCCGGCGTCCGAGCCACTGGCCCTGGCGCGCGACGGCTTCCGCGAGCGGGCGCGGCTGCTGCGGAGCCGGAGCGTGGAGCGGGCGCTGCAGCTTCCGCGTTTCCTGGAACGAATGCTGGAGAGCCCCGAGGCCAGCCGCGGGGGAGCACGCGCCGTCGGCTAGGCCGAGCCGCCCATCTCAGGGCGAGAGCTTCTTGTGGGCCTCGACGTGGTCGATGCCCGCTTCCTCGAAGACCGCGCCCACCGGGCGGTAGCCGTGGGTCTCGTAGAACCCCAGCGAGTAGAGCTGGGCGTGCACCAGGACGCCGGTGAGCCCCCGGCGCCTCGCCTCGGTCTCCAGCTCGCGCAGGAGAAGGTTCCCCACGCCGTGCTTGCGGTGCGACTGGAGCACCGCCATCCGCCCGATCTGCCCCCAGGTGCCCTTCTCCCCCTTGGGCGGCGAGGGAAGGACCACCAGGCGCCCGGTGCCGATGGCGTGTCCCTCGGCGAAGGCGAGCAGGTGGTGAGCGCGCGCGTCCTCGTCATCGCGCTCGAACGCCTCCGGGACGTGCTGCTCCTCGATGAAGACGACCTCGCGGATCGCCAGCGCCTGGAGGAGCTCGGCCTCGTCCTTGATCTTCGTGATGACGAGCTTGATGTCCGCAGGGGCCGTCATTCCGGGATCCGCAACCTACCGCATTCGGCTGTCGTCTTAACGGCGCGGCGCGCGCGGGGCCCGGTGCGAAATGACCTATGCACCGACCGCGCGCTCGAGGACGCGCACACCGCGCGTGGACGCGCTTGCTGGGCATCTGTTGCGCGGCTCACCGACCGGATGGTCGTCCCGGCCGGAGGACTCCGCGCCGCCTGTCGCGCGAGCGAGCCCGCTCGGCACGAACCTTGATCCGACGCGTTTCCGCATGCAGCCCGATCGTGTCGACGCACCGCGAAGCGATTCGTCCCCCGTCCCGCCCCGAAAGCGATTCGAGGAACTGCTCCGGGGCCGCATCGAGCGTCCAACCCGGAAACCACCCGCTCCACCGCGCCAGCAGAGGACGGCGACCCCGGCACGCGTCCCCCGGGTCGCGGCGCAGGTGCCGCGAGCGAGCGGCGAGCTGCGCAGCCAGGCACGCCAGGAGATGGACACCTCCGCTCGCCGGCGTGTCGCGGACGGCGCGGTGGCCACCGACCAGGCGACGGGTCGGCTCGGGGCACGAGCGGCGGATCTCCCGAGCACCGCGCTGAGGGCCGAGGAGACCGCGAGGAGCGAGCGCGCCCCGGGCATGGTCGCCGGGACGGCGGCTCCCCCGGCCTTCCTCGAGGCCTCGGGCGCGGTGGGGGTTCTTCTCACCCCCGTCTCCGGCGGCGCGAGCGCCACGACCGCTGCGCCCCACCTCGCGTCGGAGGGCCGGATCGAGCGGGCGCTCGCGCTGGTGGAGCGCATCGAGCGCTTCGTCCGGAGCGGCCGTCCTTCCCTGTCCCTCACCCTGCGCGGAAGTGTCGCGGGCGAGCTCGAGGTGCAGCGGGTTGCGCGGGGAGCCATTACCCTCCGGCTCTCCTCGCCTCGACCTCCCTCGGCGAGTGAGCTCGGCGAGCTCCGTCAGGCCCTCGAGGCGCGGGGACTCTCGGTCCGCAGCTTCGAGGCGCGGCGGCTCACAATTTCAGCAAAGGACGCTTGTTCTCCTTGTCCTTGAACTCCTCGGCCTCGGGCAGCCCATCCTTCTTCTCGGAGATGTTGGGCCACTTCTTCGAGTACGTGTCGTTGATCTCCTTGTACTCGGCCCACTTCTCCGGGAGGTCCGCCTCGGGGAAGATCGCCTTGGTCGGACACACCGGCTCGCAGGCGCCACAGTCGATGCACTCGTCCGGGTGGATGACCAGCATGTTCTCCCCCTCGTAGAAGCAATTGACGGGGCAGACCTCCACGCAGTCGGTGTACTTACACTTCACGCAAGGGTCGGCAACGATGTACGCCATGGCGGCGAATCTCCGCTTGTGAGGCGCTCGCCTCGCCGGGGAGCGCGCACCTGCAACTGAGCGCATCCGCTTCTTGGGGGCAAGCGGGGATTGGTCTTATCGAGGAAGCAGCCCTCTGGCTCGCATCAGCTCCGCGACGAGCACCGCACCCTTCGCCGCGCCCATCTTGGTGTTGTGTGAGACGAGCACCAGCTTCACCCCGTGTTCCAGGACGCCGTCCTCGCGGATCCGGCCCACGCTGGTGGCCATGCCCCCGTGGGTGTCGCGGTCCAGGCGGGGCTGCGGCCGATCCTGGGCCTCGAGCACCTCGATCCACCGCGGGGCGGACGACGGCAGATCCCGTGCCTCGGGGCTGCCCTCCCAGGTTCGCAGCGCGTCCTTCACCTCGTCGAGGCTCGCCGCGCGGCCGAGGCCGACGGAGACCGCCTCGGTGTGCCCGTCCTGGACGGCGACCCGGGTGCAGGTGGCGGAGACCTTGAGCGCGAGCGGCTCGACGCTCGAGGTGCCGGGCGCCCAGCGGCCGAGGATCTTCCGGGTCTCCGCCTCGACCTTCCCCTCCTCCTTGGCGATGTAGGGGACGACGTTGTCCAGGATGTCGAGCGCGGCCACGCCGGGCGACCGCCCGGCTCCGGAGACCGCCTGGAGCGAGGTCATGATCACCGAGCGGACCTCGAACCGCTCGGCGAGCGCCCCGAGCACGACCGCGAGCCCGGTGGCGGTGCAGTTGGGGATCGGAGCCACCCAGCCGCGCCATCCGCGCGAACGCTGCGCGGCGACCAGGCCCGGCGCTTGGTCGAGGGTAGTTTACCTTATGTCAAACCAGGCAGCCTGCTGCTGGGTGACTGGGAACAATACACGCCATTTATGTATTATCAGCTTATTAATGGTGAGCGGACGGATATTGTCCCCCGCCTGCCGCTTGACCGCTGGCCGGAGCAAGTGGCTAAAGCCCGCGCCGCCGGTCAGCCGGTCTATTTTATGCGGCCCACCACCGACCTTATTGGCACGCCCTACCTGAGCATGGCCGGCCCGCTGATTTATCTGGGCACAGCG
>Ga0105104_10000466_pt1 | contig 31243 bp, 21 predicted proteins | sample PPLLaktember2015_3_FD_87034 | JGI IMG/M metagenome (GOLD analysis project Ga0105104, IMG submission 87034) | Freshwater sediment microbial communities from Prairie Pothole Lake near Jamestown, North Dakota, USA - PPLs Lake P7 Core (6) Depth... | ecosystem: Environmental > Aquatic > Freshwater >...
GGGAAAAGGAAGAAACCGGCCCCTGGAAGGAGCGCCAGGGGCCGGTTTTTATTGCGCGGCCGTCAGGCTTTAACAGTGCGCGTTTTCCACCAATCGCGGAAGATCAGCCAGATCGCTCCCAGCCCGAAGATGATCACGAGGAATCCGACCAGCGTTCCGAAGATCGGCAGCGCATCCACCAACACCATCATCACGATGCCGAGCAGCAGCGGCCAGAAGGCGCTTGCGGCATAATCCTTGCGGAACAGCCGCAGGAACCAGTCGCCGATCAGGAGCGCCACCACCAGCTTGCTGCCGTACTGCGCCAGCGCCAGGAAGACCGCCGTCGCCAGCCCGGTTGCGGAGAAACCGATCGAGAAGACCACGCCCATCAGGCCGAACAGGGTGACCACACCGATCGCCAGGCCGAGCATGACGACCAGGAAGAAGGCCATCGCCAGCCCGATCAATCCCAGGACCAGGACAAGGAAGCCCCATCCCAGCGACGGGAGCGGTTTGGCTCGCAGGGTTCCGGCGGCGCGGGTCAGGACCGACGGGATCAGCCAGACCGCCAGCGCCCCGAGCAGCACGAGCGTCAGGAACTCGCGGATCACATTGAACACGTAGCTCATGAACATCCCGCCGAAGTCGAATACGCGGACGGAGAAATCCTTCCCGGCATCCTTCAGATCCTTGAGGGTTTCCGCATCTTCGGACGGTTTGTAGTGATAGATCACCCCGCCTTCGGGAGTCGCCCGGATGCCGGCCGGTTGTTCGACGGCGCTGCTGTATTCGAGCTTGCCCCCGATCACCGCTTCGGAGCCGATGTGCAGGCCGACGGGCACGATTCGGGAGACGTGCGAGAACGGCGAGAAATTCATGTAGGCCATCTCTTCCCGGTTCTCGGTTGGTTCGCCGATCGACAGGATGATGTTGCGGCCGACCTTGCCGGTCAGTTCGAAGGCGCCCAGGTCGGCGCGCACGTCGCGGCCGATCTCCCCCGCCAGGATCGCCTGATAGCCGGCGACGGCGATGTCGCGCGTGACGACCGAGCCGGATTGCACTTCGAGGCTGAAGCCGGCGGCGTACATGTTGCTGCCCACGCGCGCATGCGGTCCGACGGTCAGCATGTTGCCGCCGAAGAACAGGCTGCCTTCCACCGTGCCGTCGATCAGCACTTCCCCGCCCCCCGCGAAGACGTTGCCGTTCACCGTTCCCGTGACGGTGACGGTCGATCCGCCGGCGATGACGTCGCCGTTGACGGTGCCGCTGATCACGACGGTCGAACCCGAGGCGATCAGATTCCCGTTCACCGTCCCGGCCATTTCAACGAATTCTTCCGTGAGGATGAGATCGTCGTTGATGACTTCGCCTGCCCCGACCTTGCCGTCGCCGTCGATTTCCATCGCGCGCACGGTCTGCGCGCCGGTCAGGGCGAGGGTCGAGACCATCGCCAGGGCCAGCAGTATTCGAAACCAAAATTTCCGCGACGTATTGTTCATGGTAGTCTCCTCTCAAGTGATTGCTAAAAGATTTCCGGAATTCCCAACTTCCGGTGAATTACCTTCCTCGAGGATGTGCCGCAGGGTCTTGCTTTTTTCAACCCACATCCCCAAGAGCCCCAGTTTCCATCCGTACGCCTCTCCGAACGGCCGGTCCGGGCGCTGGACCACGGAGAAGATATCGCGCGCGGCGAGCCGCTGGAATGCGCCGATCAGTTCCGGACGCTCCACGGGCGCCCCGCGCCGGGCCAGATCCTCCGCGGCCTGGAGGGGCGTAAGAAACCCGGTGTTTCCCAGGCGGCTCATCGCGAACAACGCCAGTTTTTGGGCCGGGGAGGATTCCATCCACAAGTAGACGAAGTGGGCTTCCCCGGTGGTCAGGATTTCATCCAGCGCGGTGTTGACATCGCCCACCGTCACATAACTGCGCCGCCGGCGGTTGTGCAGGTTGACCAGATTGTGGCAGACCAACTGCAGGAAGTACGGGTGGCCGGCCGTCACGCGCCAGATTTTTTCGAGCGCCAGATCGTCGAACTGCATCCCGCCTTCGGCCACCGGCTCCTGGATCAGCCGGGTTGCCTCCGCGCGGCTTAGGAAGCCGATATGCCGGTAGAGGCTGATGTTGAACAGCACATTCCAGTAATCGGAGGCCAGTTCCTCCAGCCGGTGGGTGCCGCAGAATACAACGCTCAGGTTATCCGAATGCTGGATCAGGTGACGCAGGAACGGGAATACCGCCGCGTCGAGTGTTCCGCGCCGCACCGAGGATTCGAGTTCCTCGAATTCATCCAAGAGGAGCAGCAGGGGACGGGAACCGAGCCGGCGGCGAACCTCAGGCAGAAAGCCGCGCTCGAAATGGGAGGTCGGGTTCCCGGCGAAGTCCTCCAGGACCGGGGCGGCGATCGGCAGCCCGCGATCTTCCATGACGAATGCTATTTCCGAGGCGATCGAATGCAGGAAGGCCGGCATCCCCGGGTCCAGCCCGAGCGCCTGTCCGTCCAGATACACCGGCAGGAATTCCGTTCCCAGGCGCAACGGCAGCTGCTTGAGCAGGGAGGATTTTCCCGTGCGCCGCTGACCGATCAGCACCAGGTTGTTGCGGTGCGCCGCCGTAAGGTGGTCAAGCAGGAAGGTCATCACGTCTTCGCGGCCGAAAAAGAGGGGCGATCCCGCCCGCAGCGGCGTGCCGACGACATACGGGTTGGGGATGTTGCGGAATTCGGCCGAGGTATCCAGGAGCTGGACGGCGTCCGCGAAACTTTCGACCTGATCCGGCCCGCGCGGATCGGTGTAGCGGATTTCGAACAGCGCGCGGAAGCGGCGCACACCCGACGGGCGGACCCGCAGCCCGACCTGCGCTTCCTCCCCGGGCCCGAGATGCTCAAGCGCCGCCGTCTCGTCCACGAGCGTGTATTCGGAGGAAGGCAGCAGCCGCACTTCCAGGCGGACCGCCGCGCCGCGGCCGGAGTTGCGCAACGCCAGCGCGATCGTGACGACGTCCTCCTGCCAGGTATGGCGGGTCAGCAATTCGCACACGATCTGTGACCGGGATTGCAGTTCGCCCATCGCGCCGGTCACCACGGCCATCCAATGCTCGGCGATCCGGCGCACAACCGGGCGGTCGGCGGCGCCGAGCGCGGTATGCGCGGAATGGTGCAGCCTCCCCAGGCGTTCGATCGCGCCCGCGAGGTAGGCGAGCTTGTCCGGAACGGTGTCGACTTGCTCGAAGGCCTGCAGCGAGACCGCCGCGGCATGCAACTCCGCCAGCATCGCGTTCAAGCCGGAAAGAAAATCCTCGCCGCCTTCCGACGCTTCGGGACCCCAATGCCAGCCGGCGATCTCCGATACCGACCGGGTGGCGATCGCGTCGGTGCAGGCGGAATAAGCGGCCAGCGCCTCGGCCGTCCCGCGCGGGGCCTTCCCGGAATCGGTGACCTCCTGGAGCTGGGTTGTGATCGTCCGCAAAGCGACGGGGAGCATTTCCGGCGATGTGTGACTCTCCAGCAGGTACCCGTACCCTTCCGCGAGCCGCGCCAGGCTGCCGGCTTTGACGTTCTCCAAGGCGTTCGGAAGGTTGGCCGCCAGCGCCGCGGAATCCGGATTGTCGCGGGCCTCCTGCGTCAGGCGGTGGAATTCCAGGAGCGCCTGTTCCGGGTGAAGGAGGATCCGGTCGGCCGTGGCTTCCGCGCGCCCAAGCGGCGAGTTCCAATGCTCGGCTAGCTGGCGTTCGACTTCCGCCCGCCGGCTCTTTTCGGTTTGTTGCTCCTCAATCAGCTGCGCCACGCGGATCGAGGTGCCCGCCTGGTCCGCGAGTCCGAGCAGGAGCGATTGGTCTTCCCGTGAAAAATCCTCGCCCGAAAGCCGCGGGCCGAGCGCGAGGATGCCGATCAGGTCGTTGGCCCCCATCCGCGGGGCGATCAGCGGCACGAGCAGCGGGAACGGAACGGCGGTGTGTTTGGCCGCGATCGCGCCGCTCTCCAGCCGCTGGAACACGTCCGCCCGCGAGGGAAGTTCGGCGGTGAGTTCATCCGGGAAACGGAGTGAATACGACAGCGTTAACTTGCCGCCGGGCTCGCGGAGAAAGACCGCGCCGTAGCGGATATGAAGCAAATCCAGAACCCGCAGGACAAGGGTCCGCTGCAGTTCGGAGAGATCCAGCACGGTGCGCAATTCGCGTCCGAAGTCGGTGAAGACCCGCCGGAAGTCCACCTTCTCGCGGTAGAAGCGCCGGTCGATGAAATCCTGAAGCCGGTCGCGCAGCGGGCGGAACAGCGCGGCGATCGCAAGCGTGGATCCGACGATGACCAGATCCGAACCCTGGCCGGTGACGGCGCGGACGATCGCCTGTCCGAGGAAGATGCCGACCAGGTACAGCCCGCCGAGCAGGCCGGTCAGGATCGTGTACACGAAAGTGCGGTTGATCAACTCGTCCACATCCCATAACCGGTAGCACAGGACGGCGAGCATCAGGAACACCGGCACCAGCACCAGGGCGATCGAATACAGGGTCTGCCCGGCGGCCTGGAAGACCAACCGGGCGGCGCCGGATTCGCGCAGCGCGGGGAAAAACGCCGGCAGGAGGTAGTAGAACAGCGAGGAGATGACCGCGATCGTCAGGCTCAGCACCACCAGTTTGGTCTGCTGTTTTTCCTGCCGGTCGGAGGCGTGCGCGTATCGGTAGATTTGCGAGGCCGCTCCGGCGCCAAAACCGCCGAGCAGCATAGACACCAGGCCGGTGGTACGGAGCGCATTTACAATCTGTCCGGTGAAATCGGCGGAGATGTCGGTTCCAAAAAGCCAGGCGATAAACCGAAACGCGGTTTGAAAGGGCGCCAGGCTGTCGGCGGCGCCGATGGCGCCGGTAATTTCAGGGAGAACGAGCAGCGCGGTCAGCCAAATACCGAGCCCGAACGCCAGTTGGCGGGTCCAGGGCGGCACGAAGCGTCCGTTGGGAAACAGGAAGATCGTCAGCGCGGCGGTGGCAATACCGAAGATCTGGATCGGCCGCACGATCCACTGCAGTCCGGCGCCGGTGATGAAGGGGAAGACGGTTGCGCCGAACGTGATGAGCGAGAACGAAACCAGAAGCGCGATCCCATCGTCGCGTTTCGACCGGAAGATCACCATCGAGGCGGCGGCAAAGGCGAGCGCGACGATCAACTCCATGACGCCCAGATACGCGCCGTATGCGGCGGGGGAAATTCCAGCCCCGGCCAACGCGATCCGTTCCACTTCGGGCAGATCCGGGTTGATCCAGCTGGATTGGGTTGTCAGTGAGTAAACCACCATCCCCGCCAGGGTCAGCGCGAGCAGGATCCAGACAACGCGGGCCAGCAGCAGGCGGCTTCTCCCCTTCCGAAAGGCCGGAATAAGAAAATCGAACTTCTGGCGGATGGATGGGATGTTCATACGGGTTCCAGCATATCCGGTGAAAGGCGCTTGCGGTAGGTTGATGAGGGGGGTGTTGTGTGCCGATTGCGGGTCGGTTCCGGGTCCCGGCTGGGATCGCGCCGGGATGTCCCGGCTAAGAACACGCCGGGATGACGAATGATCGTATGTCGGTACGACGAAAGGTCGTCATGCCGGCATGTTTTAGCCGGCATCCAGGAGGTTATTGTATGGGTATGATGTGGACCCCGGCTAAATTCGCTCTCGCTTCGCAATCATCCCGGCTCATAAAACAAGCGCGAGCCGGGATGCGCCGCGAGGGCAGGCGCCGGGATGACAGGCAAGTTAATCCAATGCGAGCAGGTATCCCTGGCCGCGCCGGTTGACCAGCAGTTCGCCGGATTCCCCCAGCGCGTTGCGGAGCTTCTTGACGACGCCGCGCGCGCGTTCGGGATCCAGAATGTTTTCGTCCGGCCACAGAGCGGTTTCGATCTCTTGCGGAGTGAGCATCCGGCCGGGCTTCTCGAGGAACACTTTTAGGAGGGAAAATTCCGTGGGGGTCAGATGCACCGGTTGCCCGACGACCGTCGCCTGGCTGCGGCGCAGGTCGATCAGGAACGGGCCGCCCTGCAGAAGCCCCGGTACCTTTTGACGGCGGACGAAATGCTCCAGGATTGAGCCGATGTATTTTCCGTTGCGGACCAGTCCGGTTTCCACCAGGCTCAGGCTCTCTCCGCCGGTCATCGGCAGCGCGGCCAGGGAATAGCGTTCCTCTTCATCAAGCTCGTTCCAATAATATTGAAGGTGGGGCTCCAGGTCGGCCAGCATCCGCCGGCGGATTTCCGGAAGCGTTTCGGCGGACACGGCCCCGCCGTCGGAAAGGGATTCGAACGCCCGGTAGCCGGCGACCTGCAGGAACAGCGGGTGCGGTCCGGACAGCGCGAGGATCGGGTCGAGCGCCCGGTCGGGAAACGGTTTGCCGGCCATGGCTGAAAGCCGGAGGAGAAGATCGCGCGCTTCGGCCTCCTCCATCGGCCCGAGCGTGACCGGCGCGAAGAAGTTAAAGAAGGGGGATGCCAGCGTTTCCGGATTGGCCTGGCCGAGTTTCCAGAGCGGATTCTTCGAGGCGGTGACAAAGCGGATCGGGTACTGCGCGGATAGTCCCCGCAGGCGGTTGAAAAGGGCGGAACCGAACCGCGCGTTCGATGCCACGAGCTCGAATTCGTCGAGCAGGATCACGAGGCAGCGCCGGCCGCCGGAAAAGGCGCCGCGGATGCGCTCCAGGAGATCGGCGTACGTGAGCGAGGCGGAATCTCCGCCGAGCGTGCGGCCGACGGCGCCGTAAAAATCCTCTTCTCCCAGGCCGTCGAGCGTCCCGCCGTCGAGCAGGAGGAATTCCATCTTCTCCGGCGGGCAATCATGCGCTGCGGCCACCGCCGGATCCATGAGGTGCATCAGCAGTGAGGTTTTTCCAATCCGCCGCGGGCCGGATACGGCGACGCTTTGCCCTTTGCGCAGCAGGTCGAAGAGGTAGGATAACTCCCGGCCGCGGCCGAAAAAGAAATCCGGGTCGGAGACCGGTCCACGATGATAGAAAGGATTGCCTTCGGACATAGCCCGATTGTAGCACGGGCGGCGGGCCTCACGTTGAGATAGAAGGCCGGAAACCGGATGCGCCCGGCCCCGGACTTCCGATTACGTTCACGCGAATTCCGAGCGATGCTAAAATGACCCCACCTTGATGTTTGCGTCAGCCGCCTGTGGAGGATGCATGAAACGCGAATTCCGAATCCTGACAACCGGGTTGGCCATATTGGCGCTGGCTTCGCTGGCAGCCTGTGGTCCGGATTCCTCAGGAAAAAACCGCCCAACCGAGTCGGCGACACCGTCGGTATTTCAATTGCCCCCGGCGTTCACGCACACCGTATCCCCGACGATCACCTTCACACCCTCCCCGGAAGGTGCGGCTTCTCCAACCCCGACAATGCCCGCCGCGCAGGAAGCCGTCCCGGTCCTGCTGGCGGCGGGATGGAATCACACCTGCGCGATCAATGGCGAGGGCGGCGTGATGTGCTGGGGGAACAACGGCGAAGGACAGCTGGGGGACGGATCGCGGACGAACCGCACCAAACCGGTCAGCGTTAAAAATTTGACGGAGCGCGCCGTGGCCGTCGCCGCCGGGTGGGGGCACACTTGCATCCTTACGGAAGCGGGCGGCGTGAAATGCTGGGGCCGGAATAAATTCGGCGAGCTGGGCAGCGGCACGGCCGTGCGCAGCACCGAACCGGTGGACGTCCCTGGATTGACGGGCATTGTGGCGATTGCGGCCGGGGATTATCACACCTGCGCCGTCACGGCCCAGGGCGGGCTTAAGTGCTGGGGATACAATAACGCCGGCCAGCTTGGGGATGGAACCGCCGAGCCCCGCACCGGACCGGTGGACGTCGCCGGACTGGGCGGGGTGGCTGCCGCCGCCGCGGGAACCGCGCATACCTGCATCCGGTCGGCCGGCGGAGATGTGAAGTGCTGGGGGAACAACGAACAGGGCCAGTTGGGTGATGGGTCCGCGGCGGCCTCGCGCCCGGCTCCGGGTCCCGTCAGCGGGCTGACCGGCGGGAACACCGTCCTGGCCGCAAAAGGCGGACACACTTGCACCCTCTCCGGATCCGGTGAGATTATGTGCTGGGGGATGAATAAATTCGGGCAGCTGGGCAACGGGACTTACGAAAATGGATCCGCCCCGACGAGTGTGACCGGATTGGATGGGGCGGCCGGGATCATCGCGGCGGGTTGGAGCCAGACATGTGCCGTGCTTGAGGGCGGGATCTTGAGGTGCTGGGGCTGGAATTTTTATGGCCAGCTTGGCGAGGGTTCGACCGCCAACCGGAATCATCCGGTCGATGTGGAAGGATTGGACGGAAAAGTCGTCGCCGTCGCGGGCGGCGGCGGCCATACCTGCGCCATACTCGCAACCGGCGAGGTGTTTTGCTGGGGGTTTAATGAAAGCGGACAGCTTGGGAACCAGGCGAAACAGGACAGCAGTATGCCGGTCAAGGTCATTGGCCTATCCATACCAGGGATTATTTAAAAGGAACAGCGTTTCGCGCGGAAATTGAACGAGGCAGGTATTTGCATGCCATCTTGCGGCAGAAACGATGCGCAATATTCAGCGGGAAAGATAGATACGGCTATTTTTGCGTTGACTTTCATGAAAATGCGGGTTTGGTAATTTCTCCCATCGAAACTGAATATAACGGTGACAACGGCTCAGGAGAAATGTTACAAGGTGAAGGACGAACATAGTTCCAATAGGGTGTTGAAAATGGTAGAAACAGGAGTCAATGCGGGCGACCCCTTCGCTGTGCTCAGGGCAGGCACCGGGAGCGAAGGAATCTTCATCTTCGGAAAAATGGGGAGATTGCTTCGTCGCTTTGCTCCTCGCAATGACCGCTTCGGCCTTTTTCAACATCCTGCTAATAATGGAAAAACGCTAGAATTATAGGAATATCAGCGTTGAAAAAAACCGACTTGATTTGTTGATTTTTTGCGCTCATTGCTTGACTCGCCCAATTAAGATGCTATTATCCCATTGGAAACGCTTCCAAATCTAAAAGTTAATCGCACTTCTCCCGGCCAGTAACCCGGCTGTGATCGAAATGCGGTAACGTCATTTTCCCCAATTAATAATGTCCTATTAACTGGTAAATCAACCCTGACTGGGTTGTTTTTCGAGTTGAGGGGCATGAAACGGACCGGACTGTGTAAGCGTTTCCATGGCACAAGGAAGAATTCACCCGCAAAGCACCACTTGGAGTTGGGATTTTCATCCATCGCCAGGCAGTTCCCGAGCCGGAGGAAAGGCGAACATTGTCGGCATTCCCGCACCGGATGTTGGAATGGAGGAATATCCGATGGTTCGCTGCCGAACCAACATGGCAAACCTCAGTCCACTAGGGATGCGTAAGTTACCCGGCCGCCGGCAGAGAGGTCCGTTTCTTGGCCAAATTCTCACCGGATGTGGTTCACGGGGTGCTGTCGGTTGCGATCGGAATGTCAATCCCCTCAATCCGCCCGGAATTAATTATCCCCGCAGTCCAAAACTCCGGCCTGAGCGGATGGCTCAGCATAAAACATATCACCATGCCCGCTCGGGGTGCAGGTTGCGATGGCAGTAATGCCGCGTTCCACCCGCCTCGCGGCCATCCCCGGCCCGGCGCGCAGGACAACGCGCCGGCTTGGTGATTGGATGGCGCCCGTTTTTCCTTTATCCCCGGTTTCCCCCCTTTCCGCCGTCACCATAGAAATCCAATTCTTCTGCGCCCGTCCATCCGGCGCAGCGGGGCATCTGCGGTTCAAAGGCGTGTGCGATGAGGCCTGAGAGCAGGGTTCCCGCCCCTTTCCTGCTTGAGGTCAAGACTCTCAAGAAACATTTTCCGATTGAGAAGGGTTTTGTCTTTTCCAAAGTCATCGGCCATGTCAAAGCCGTCGACGACGTCAGCTTTTTCATCCGTCCCGGCGAGACGCTCGGGCTGGTGGGGGAGAGCGGCTGCGGCAAGACCACGACCGGGCGGTTGATCATGCGCGCGTACGATCCGACCGCCGGCGAAATCTGGTTCGACGACTGCAAACTGGGGCGGGTGAACGTGGCCGGGCTGGATAAGAAACAGCTGCGCCAGATCCGGATGAACATGCAGATGATCTTCCAGGATCCGTATTCCTCGCTCAACCCGCGCATGACGCTGCTCCAGATTGTCGGCGAACCGTTGCTGGTCAACGGGGTCGCCAAGGGCAGCGAACTGCAGGACCGGGTGGCCGAGCTCCTGCGCGTGGTCGGCCTGCGGTCCGAATACATGGTGCGGTATCCGCACGCCTTCTCCGGCGGTCAGCGCCAGCGGATCGGCGTGGCGCGCGCCCTCGCGCTTAACCCGCAACTGGTGGTGTGCGACGAGCCGGTCAGCGCGCTGGATGTATCGGTCCAGGCCCAGACCCTCAACCTGCTGCAGGACCTGCAAAAAGATTTCAACCTGACCTATCTGTTCATCTCCCACGATTTGAGCGTGGTGGAGCATATCAGCGACCGCGTGGTGGTGATGTACGTCGGCAAGCTGGTGGAGCATGCCCGGACGGAGGAGCTTTTCTACAATCCCAAGCATCCTTACACCGAGGCGCTGCTCTCCGCCGTCCCGAAACCCGATCCCCGCCTGCGGACCGCGCCGATCGTCCTGCAGGGGGATGTCGCCGATCCGGCCCATCCACCCAGCGGCTGTTATTTTCATCCGCGCTGCCGGTTCTGCATCGAACGCTGCAAATCGGAGGCGCCGCAGCTCCGGGAGATCACATCCGAGCACTTTGTGAGCTGCCACCGCGCCGACGAACTCGCTTTGGCCGGCGTCGTCAAACTCGCCGCCACGGCGCCGGCATCCTAGCCGGCCGCAGAGATATAGCCATGATTGGGATGCAACGTCATCCGCCAGTAAAGAAAGGAGGAAACATCGCAAGGGGAAATATGCCGGGATTGATCCTTTCGAAGCACAACCTAGGCCAAGCCAAGGAGGAAAGAAACCATGGGTAACAGAAGGAAGATCTCTCGACGTGAGTTCCTGCAAGTCACCGCAATGGCGGTGGGCGGCGGGACCCTCGCGGCCTGCACGCCGACGACGCCCGTCCCGACCACGGCCCCGGCCGCGACCAAGACCGCGGTCCCGACCGTAGCGGCCGGCCCCAGCTACAAGGAACCAACCATGCTGGAAGCCCTCGTCGCCGACGGCAAACTCCCGCCGGTGGTGGAACGGCTGCCCGAGAATCCGTGGGTGGCTCCGGTGCTGGAAAAGAACGGTGTTTCCGGCGGCGTCATCCGCCGAGCCTACACCGGCCCGGGCGACAAATGGGGCATGTCCAAACTATGCGACCGCGCCATGGTCTGGTTCGATCTGGACCTGGTCATGCGCCCGCGCCAGTGCGAATCCTGGGAAGTCAACGAGGACGGCTCGCAGTATACATTCCACATCCGCAAAGGCACCAAGTGGTCCGACGGTGTGGAATTTAAGTCCAGCGACGTGCGCTTCTGGTATGAGAAAGTCAAACTGAACAAGACCCTCTTCCCTCAGCCGGACGGGAAATGGTGGACCGGCACCAGCGCCAACAAGGAATTAATGACGCTGGAAACACCGGACGACTACACCTTCGTCTTCAAGTACAAAGCCCCCAAGCCGCTCCTGATCTACGTCATCGGCCGTGAGGGGATCGGATCCCCCGAGCACTACATGAAGGAATGGATCATGGATACGACCTCCGACAAGGAGGCCCTCCAGGCCAAAGTCACGGCGGCGGGGTTCGAATCCTGGGACAAATATTGGATCGACAACCGGCAGTTTTTTATGTGGAACCCGGACTTGCCGCACTTTGGCCCGTGGAACGCCAAGAACGACCTGAACGCGGAAAAGTGGATCATCGAGCGCAACCCCTACTTCTTCGGGGTCGACTCCGACGGCATGCAGCTGCCGTATCTCGACGGCGTCCACAGCCGGCTGTTCAAGGATGCCCAGACGTTCAACCTGTGGATGGCCAACGGCGAGATCGACTTCCAGGCCCGCCGCGTCCAGGTAGGCGACTACACCTACCTGAAGATGAATGAAGCCGGCGGTGATTACGAGGTGGTCGTCTGCCCGGCCGCCCGCCATATGGTGGTCGTACTAAACCAGGCCTCTAAAAACGAGCAGCTGCGCAAATTCTTCATGAACCGCGATGTGCGCATCGCCCTCTCGATGGCGATCAACCGCGCGGGCATTAACGAGCTCAACTACCTTGGCCTGGGCACCCCGCGCCAATACAGCCCGCTCTCGATGTCGCCGCAGTACTACGAGAAGCTCTCCAACGCCTACCTCGACTACTATCCGGTGGGGGCAAACCAGATGCTCGACGCCGCCGGATACGCCGCGAAGGATGCGGACGGGTACCGCAAGTACTCCGACGCCGAGGACGCGGAAACGATCTTCTTCGTCCTCGAAGGGCAATACGGATCAGGCACCTCCGACGAGGATGCCGGCCAGCAGGTCGTGAAGATGTTCAAGGCGGTGGGAGTCAAGTGCGAATACAAATATGTGGAGACGACACTCTACAACCAGCACTACACCTCCAACGATATGGATGCCGCCTGGTGGTACGCCGACCGCACCGTCGTTCCGCTGGCCGCCGAAGGCCTGATCTTCCGGGGCGTCGCCAGCGACCGGCCCTTTGTCGACGCTTACAACAAGTTCCTGGATGATCCCGAAAATCCGATCGCGATCGAGCCGCCCGCGGATCACTACGTCCGCAAACTGCACGATCTCTGGGAACAGATCCTCAAGACCGGCGATCCGGACGCGCAGAACGATCTTTTCCGGCAGATGCTCGACATCTGGGCCGAGGAGCTGCCCATGATCGGCGTGGTGGGTGAACTGCCCGCGCTGACAATCGTGAAGAACGGGCTCAAGAACTTCGCCTCCAGCCCGAACGACGACACGACCTGCGACGAGTACGTCCGCAATCCCGAAACACTTTTCTGGGAAGATCCGACACAGCACCAGGGCGACTCGTAGTCATCGCCTGTACGGAACGGCAGTCCCCCTTCCGGTTGGGAAGGGGGACTGCCGCTGCGCCAAGCGTCTCCGTGGGAGCATATCGCCATCCGCACAGGCGGCTGGTTTTTTTATCGGAGGTAGTCCATGTTGGGTTACATCCTGCGCCGGATCGTGATCTTGATACCCACGTTGTTCGTCATTTCCATTATCACGTTCATCATCATCCAGCTTCCCCCCGGCGACTTCCTGACCTCTTATGCCGCCAGCCTGCGGGCCCAGGGCGAGACGATCGACGAGGATGAGATCGTGGTTATGCGGGAGCGATACGGGCTGAACCAGCCGATTTATGTCCAGTATGGGAAGTGGATCTGGGGGATCGTCTCGCGGGGCGATTGGGGGCAGTCGATGTCGCTGCAGGTGCCGGTCAAGGACGTGATCTGGCAGCGGATGGCGCTTTCGATGGTGCTCTCGGTCGTCTCGTTGATCGTCGGGTGGTTTATCGCCATCCCGCTCGGAGTGTATTCCGCCACGCATCAGTATTCCATTGTGGATTACATCGTAACGTTCATCAGTTTTATGGGAATCGGCACCCCCAGCTTCCTGCTGGGGCTGGTCGTGATGTATGTCGCCATGAACTACATGGGCCTCTCGGTGGTCGGCGTGTTCTCACATCAATAAATCATAGACCACTGGTCTTGGGATAAAGTCATCGACCTGGCCAAACATATCTGGATCCCGATTGCCATCCTGGCGTTCAACGGCACGGCCGGCGGATTGCGCACCACCCGCGCCAATCTGCTGGACGAACTCAACAAACCATACGTGGACACCGCCCGCTCGAAGGGAATCACCGAAGCGCGCGTCGTCTGGAAGTATCCGGTCCGCGTGGCGCTTAACCCCTTCTTCAGCACGGTGGGATGGGAGCTGGCCAACCTGATCGGCGGCGCCACCCTGCTTTCGATCGTGCTCAACCTGCAGACGGAAGGGCCGATGCTATTGACCGCGCTGCTCGCGCAGGATATGTACCTGGCGGGCAGTTTTCTTTTGCTGCTCAGCGTCATTACGGTTATCGGCACGCTGGTTTCCGACATCCTGCTGGCGTGGGTGGATCCACGCATCCGCATGACATAATTCAGAGGTTAGCCCCTCTGTTCAATTCCCCCCGCGCGAGGGATCATGACGAAAATGCCCAACGTTCCCGTGGACGAGGAAGCCAAAATCGAAGAGAAGATCGCCGTCGCCACGCCGCTCACCATGATGTGGTGGAAGTTCCGCAAGCACAGGATGGCGGTGATCAGTTGCGTGTTTCTCGTCATCATGTACTTGCTCGCCATCTTCAGCGAATTTGCCTCGCCCTACTCGCCGGATGCCACTTCGATCCGCTATATGTCGGGTCCCCCTTCCGTGATCCGGCTCGTCGATGCGGAGGGGAAATGGCACGCCCCTTTCGTATACCTCACCGAGATGTCGCGGGATCCGGAAACCCGGCAGGCCATTTACGTCGAGAACACGGAGGTCAGGTATCCGATAAAAATTTTTACCCATGGCGCCGCGTACAAATTCTGGGGACTTTGGGAGACGGACATCCATTTGTTCGGATTGGGCGTTCCCGATGAGGAGCAACGCGTCATGCTCTTCGGCGCGGACCGGGTGGGCCGCGACATGCTGACGATGACGATCTATGGCGCCCGGATCTCGCTCTCGATCGGCCTGATCGGCGTGTTCCTCAGCCTGGGGGTCGGGATTGTGGTCGGAGGAATCTCCGGCTACTACGGCGGCGCCATCGATAATTTCATCCAGCGCGTCATCGAGTTCATCCGGTCCATCCCGCACATCCCCTTGTGGATGGCGCTCAGCGCGGCGCTGCCGCTGGAATGGCCGGTGCTGAGGGTCTACTTCGCGATTTCCCTGATCCTCTCGCTGGTCGGCTGGACGAGCATGGCCCGCACCGTCCGCGGCCGGTTCCTGGCGATGCGCGAGGAGGATTTCATCCTTTCGGCCCGCCTGACGGGATCGAGCGAAGGACGGATCATCCTGGTGCACATGGTGCCTTCCTTCCTCAGCTACATCATCGCCATCCTGACCCTGGCGGTACCCTACATGATCCTGAGCGAGACCAGTTTGAGTTTCATCGGGTTGGGGCTGCGCGCACCGGCCATCAGCTGGGGGGTGCTGCTGGCGGAGGCGCAGAACGTCCGCTCGATCGCGCTGACGCCGTGGGTGTTCTGGCCGGCGGTGGCGGTGATCACCACCGTGCTGGCATTCAATTTCCTGGGTGACGGCTTGCGAGACGCCGCCGATCCTTACGCGCGGTAGGAGGCAGTCTTGAACGAGAGCAGTCCGCTGCTTCAAATGAAGGATCTGAAAACCTACTTCTTCTGCGACGAGGGCACCGTCAAGGCGGTGGACGGCGCCGACCTGGAGATCGGCACCTGCAACACGCTCGGCGTGGTCGGGGAAAGCGGCTGCGGGAAAAGCGTCGCCGCCCGGTCGATCATGCAGATCGTGGCCAAGGGCGGAAAGATCGTCAACGGGGAAATCCTCTTTCATCACCAGTTGTGCAAGCCCGGGACGGACCGCCGACTGAGCGAGAAGGAGGAGTTGATCGATCTTGCCAAGCTGGACCCGCAGGGCAGTAAAATCCGCTCGATTCGCGGCGCGGAGATATCGATGGTATTCCAGGAACCGATGACCTCGCTCAGCCCGGTCCACACCATCGGCAACCAGATCGGGGAAGTGATTTCCCTGCACCAGAAACTTAATCAAAAACATGCCCGCGCGAAGGCGATCGACATGCTCGACCACGTCGGCATGCCGCTCCCGGAACGCACCATCGACCGCTACCCGCACGAACTCTCCGGCGGCATGCGCCAGCGGGCGATGATCGCCATGGCGCTCTCCTGCCATCCGAGCCTGCTCATTGCCGACGAACCCACCACCGCCCTCGACGTCACCACCGAAGCCCAGATCCTCACCCTGATGCGCAAGCTGCAGGATGAACTCGGGATGTCGATCCTGTTCATCACCCACAACCTGGGCGTGATCGCCCAGATGGCGGACCGCGTGGCGGTAATGTACCTCGGCAAAGTGGTGGAATCCGCCGACGTGGACACGTTGTTTTATAAACCCCTGCACCCGTACACCCAGGCTCTGATGCAATCCATTCCGCGCCTGGGGGCGAAGAAGAATCGCGGCGAGCGCCTGGCTTCGATCAAAGGCTCGGTCCCGGATCCCTACAACCTTCCCAAGGGCTGCCCCTTCCATCCGCGCTGCGCGAAACGCGTTCCGAATGTGTGCGATCGGGAAGAACCCCCGAATCTGACGGTGGATGAAGGGCACGAGGTTCGTTGCGTTCTGTACAAATAAGCAGCCGGGATAAAATTACCCGCAGGGTCTTTCAGCATGTTCTCGAAAAAGGCCTGGATCGCCGGACGCATTGGACCCCGGGCTTTTTTTATTTTTCGAGGCGATGTGCGAGGCCCGCTTGTGTTACGATCCCAGAGGGCAGGCAATGACGAACAGGACAATGGCAGATTACAGCAGCGTGGAAAAAACCTATATCACCGCGGAGAAAGCGGAAGGCGGTTTTCCCCTTTCCAGCGCCGGCCGGTCGGCGCCCCTGTGTGTCTGCCGCGAAGATCATCCCGGAGTGATCCGGGTGGCGGGGTTGCTTCAAGCGGACATCGCCCGGGTAACCGGCGCCGAACCCGCCCTCAGCCTGGATGGGATTCCGCCGGCCAAGCATGCGGTCCTGATCGGAACGCTGGGCCGCAGCCCGCTGATCGACCGGCTGGCGCGCGAACACAAACTGGACGTCTCGGACCTGGCCGGGAAGCGCGAGAAGTTCATCCTGCAGGCAATCCGCGATCCGATGCCGCAGGTGGAAAACGCCCTGATCATCGCCGGCAGCGACAAGCGCGGAACACTGTACGGGATGCTGGATCTCTCCGCCCGGATCGGCGTCTCGCCCTGGTACTGGTGGGCGGACGTGCCGGCGCGGAAGCAGCGTGAACTGCATGTCCTGGCGGGGCGCCATACGCTCGGCGAGCCGGCCGTGACCTTCCGCGGGATCTTCCTCAACGACGAAGCGCCGGCGCTTTCCAAATGGAGCCTTGAGAAATTCGGCGGTTTCAACCACCTCTTTTACGAAAAGGTTTTTGAGTTAATCCTGCGCCTGAAGGGCAACTACCTGTGGCCGGCGATGTGGGGGAGCGCGTTCCATGACGACGATCCGCTCAATCCGCGATCGGCCGACGAGTTCGGGATCGTGATCGGCACATCCCATCACGAGCCGATGATGCGGGCGCACGCGGAATGGGCCCGTTACGGCACCGGTCCGTGGAATTACGCCGCGAACGAGAAGGTTCTGAGGGAGTTCTGGGAGCAGGGGGCGCGCGGCATCGGGGACCGGGAAGTCACCGTCACGGTGGGCATGCGCGGCGACGGCGACATGCCGATGACCGCGGAAACGAACACCGTCCTTCTGGAGCGAATTATCCGCGACCAGCGCGAGATTCTTGCCCGGGTCGCTGGATATGATCCCGCCACGATCCCGCAGCTGTGGGCGATCTACAAAGAGGTGCAGGATTATTACGACCGCGGCATGCAGGTTCCGGACGATATCACGCTGCTCCTGTGCGACGACAACTGGGGCAATATCCGCCGGCTGCCCGAACCCGGCGCGAAGAGACGGGCCGGCGGGTACGGGATCTACTATCACTTTGATTACGTCGGCGATCCGCGCAACTATAAGTGGCTCAACACCAGCCCGCTCCCGCGCGCGTGGGAGCAGATGCACCTGGCTTACCGCAGCGGTGTGGACCGGATCTGGATTGTCAACGTCGGCGACATCAAACCGCTGGAATTTCCGGCGCAGTTCTTTCTGGATTTCGCCTGGTCACCCGATGCGTGGCCGGCGGAACGGCTGCCGGAATACACCCGCGGATGGGCTGCGCAGCAGTTTGGCGCGGAGCACGCGGCCGGGATCGCCCGCATCCTTTCCGGGTACACGCGGATCAACGGCCGCCGGAAGCCCGAGCTGCTGGCGCCGGACACCTACAGCCTGGTGAACTACTGCGAGGCCGAGCGGGTCGTCGCAGAGTACAACCGATTGGCCGAGGATGCGGAAATGATCTCCAATGCGCTTGCTCCGGAGTACCGGGATGCCTACTACCAGCTGGTGCTGCACCCGGTGAAGGCCTGCGCCAATCTGCACGCGTTGTACCAGACGGCCGGTTTAAATCATCTCTACGCCGCGCAGGGACGGGCGGCCACCAACGATCTGGCCGCGAAAGTCAAATCCCTGTACGCGCGGGATGCCGAATATTCCCGCTACTACAATGAGGCTCTCGCCGGCGGCAAGTGGAACCACATGATGGACCAGACCCACATCGGCTACACCACCTGGCAGCAACCGAAGGAAAACGCGATGCCCGAAGTCCGGGTAATCCAGGTGCCGGACCGGGCCGAGATGGGCGTATCGATCGAAGGTTCGGAGAAATGGTGGCCGCGGGCTGAGGCCGAACCGGTGCTGACGGAATTCGATGTGTTCCAGCAGCAAATGCATTCCATTGAGATATTCAACCGGGGCGGGGCGCCGTTCGAATTCAAAACCGAAGCCGGAGAATCCTGGATGATCGTGGAGCCGGCGGCGGGTGTGGTCGAAAAAGAATCCCGGCTATCGGTCCGCGTGGATTGGCGGAAGGCGCCGGCTGGAACGCAGCGCGTTCCGATCGCGATATCCGGTCCGGATGGAAGCTCGGTGGTCGTCCAGACCGTCATTCACAATCCCGCTGCTCCCAAAGCGGATGAGATCCAGGGATTTGTGGAAGGCGGCGGATATGTGTCGATGGAAGCGGAGCATTACACCCGCGCCGTGGAAACAGCCGGAATCCGCTGGCAGCGCATTCCGGAAATGGGCCGGACTCTTTCGGCGGTGACGCCGTTCCCGGTCTCCGCACCCAGCCAAACGCCCGGCGGAGAGAACCCCCGCCTGGAATACCGGATGCATCTGTTTACCGGCGGACGGGTTCGCGTTCATGTATACCTGTCGCCGACCCTCGACTTCCGGGCGAAGGGGCTGCGATATGCCGTCTCCTTCGGCGAGGAACCGCCGCAGGTCGTCGACATTTGCGCGGACAGCTCAAAAGAGGCTTGGGAAAAGGCGGTCGCCGAGAATATCAAAATATCGGTCACAGAACACGGGCTCGACAAACCCGGCGTGCACATTCTAAAATTTTGGATGGTCGATCCGGGCGTGGTGCTGCAAAAAATCGTCGTGGATACGGGCGGCCTGCGGCCGAGTTACCTGGGTCCGCCGGAGAGCTTTTACCGGCCCGTCCGCACCTGATAGGGAATGCGTGACTCACGAAGCGTTTGGCTTTTTTTCATTCTCCATCTGGAGTATCTCAACCGGTCCGCCCGCAGCTTAGGCAGATGAACCGGATAACAAATCGGTTTCATCCATATCGCCACGCGAGGATTAAATGAAGCGAGAGAATCTCGGGTACTCCCTGGAAGACGGATTCATCGACCACTGGCTCCTCGCCGGGCCGCAGACTATCCCGGTCGAGGAGCTGCAGCGATTCGGCAACCCGCCGGAAAAGCTGAAAATGGCCAAGGCCTACCGTCAACAGGATCCGGGCATCGACGGCGAGCCGGTGGAATACGGCGATTGCCGGTTCGGCGAGGTCAAGGATAAATGGCGTTATGTGCGGACGCGAGAGGATCATCTGGTCGATCTCTCCGCCTGCCATCCGCTTCCGCGCTACCTGCGCGCCTGGGCATATGCGGAAATCGCAAGCTCCGCCGAACAGGAGGCCACAGCTGTCTTGTACTCAGACGGGCCGGCGGATGTCTGGATCAACGATCAGCATGTTCACCGGCTGGAAAATTTTCAGGGCCGGATCCCGGTCCGGGTTCGTTTTCCGATCCGATTGAAGGAAGGCGCCAACCGCGTGATGGTCCGGTTCGAAACGGCGGGTATTCGTGAATCTGCTTTCGGGCTGGCGCTGCAGCTTGTCGATTTTCAACCGAAGCAGGGCGCCGAAGGCAGAGTGGTCCTCATCCCCAGCAACGTGCCTTCCGCGAAGTACCGGCTGAAGATGGAGGAGCTTTTCGAGACCTGCCATATCCGCCAGGATGTGTATGCGCGCAAGGAAGAGATCGTGGTCTATTTCCCGGAGGGTCCGGCGGTAACCACGCCGTTTAACATCCGGATGCAGGCCAGGGGCGGCTCGATCTACGCCGAGGCCAAGCGCGACGGGCGCAAGACCGACGCGCGGCAGCCGCTGGGGTACCCGTACCAATCTCCGGAAGGCAGCTATCAACTGCGCCTTATGCCGCCGCCGGTGGAATTCTACGAACAGAATGTACGCATCAGCCGGTTGCGCGAGTTCTACGCGGCCACGAATATTTTTTCCACGGTGCCGTACGGCGCGTATCCGGATCGGCGGCTCGAATGCCTGAAAGACGCCGCCACGCAGAAGCACAACCTGTTCGGCGAGATTGCGAAAATGGAAACGGGCCGCTGGAAGGATATGGATGAGAAGCCCGTTTTCAAGGCGATCGAAGACGTCCAGGCGCGCGCCGCCGGATCGGAACGCCAATTGTGCGGTTTGCTGGGGATGCGCTGCCGTTATTCCGAAAACGAACACTTCCCGGCGGCTTGGCGCGCGCCGCTCGAGGCGTGCACGCTCGGGTTCCGGTATTCGGCGGACGAACCGGGCGGCCAAATCCTGGATTTCCACGGCGAGAGCAACAGCATCCTCTTCCACACCTGTGAAATCCTGGCGGGCCAACTGCTTCCGGGTCAGGTTTTTGACAACGGCAGGAACGGCCGGTGGCATCGCGAGCAGGGAGAGCGGCTGGCGTCGGAGTGGCTGAAGCGGCGCGCCGGCGGCGGTTTCAGGGATTGGGATTCCCCCGCCGCATTTGAGGAGATGACGCTTGCCCTGTCGACCCTCACCAGCCTGGCGGAGAATAATGAGATTCTGGAAATGGCATCGCTGGTGCTGGATAAATTATTCTTCACCCTCGCCGTCAATTCCTTTCAAGGCGTCTTCGGCTCCACCCATGCCCGGGCGTCCGCCGCGGATATCAAAACGGGGTATCGCCAACCCACGTCCGGCATCACCCGCCTGCTGTGGGGAATGGGCATCTTCAACGGGCATATCTCCGGTTCCGTGGGACTGGCCTGCTCCACGTACGAGCTGCCGCCCCTCCTCGCCGCCATTGCCGCGGACAGGATGGATGCGATGTGGAGTAATGAGCAACATGCGGGGGGGGAGGGGACCGGCGATGCCGTCCATAAAGCAACGTATAAGACTCCGGATGGCATGCTGGCCTCCGCGCAGGATTGGCATCCGGGCGAACCGGGCAGCCGGGAGCACATCTGGCAGGCAACGCTCAGCCCGATGGCGACCGTTTTCACCACCCATCCGGGGTGCGCCTCGGAAAGCGACGGCCGCCGTCCGGATGGTTGGAGCGGCAACGCCGTCCTGCCGCGTGTGGCGCAATGGAAAGACCTGCTGATCGCCATTTATCAATTTCCGGAGGACGACCGGATGGGCTTTACGCACGCGTATTTCCCCGTGCATGCCATGGATGAATACGAGATCCGGGACGGTTGGGTCTTCGGCAAAGCCGGCGACGGGTACATAGCCCTGGCGGCCGCGCGGGGAATGGAATTTCAAACCGGCGGCGACAACGCCTTCCGGGAACTGCGTTCAGGCGGGTCGCCCAACGTTTGGCTTTGCCAGATGGGGCGGGCCGCGCTGGATGGTTCGTTCAAGGAGTTTGTGGAGAAGATCCTCAAGCTGCAGGTGCAATTCGACGGCGCGCAGGTGGAGATAACCGGGTTGCGCGGCGATCACCTGAGTTTCGGCTGGCAATTCCCGCTGCTGGTCAACGGCCAGGAACAATCGCTTCGTGGAATTAACCATTACGACAATCCGTACTGCACCTGCGCCATGGAACCGCCGGAGATGGAAATCCGGCATGGGCAGGACGCGCTCCGGCTGCATTTTAATGAAGAATAGGAGAAAAATACCACGAAGACGCGAAGACACTAAGAAAATGTACTAAATTAAAACCTCTGTAAAAGGGTGTCAAGCTGAGGGCCCGCCCCCCGAGCGATGAGCTCCGATGCGAAGCATTCGCGCGTGGGGGAAGCGAAGCATCTGATTCTGCGTTTCTAGACCCTTCGCTACGCTCAGGGTGACATTTTCAGAGGTTTCAAATTTCTATACATCGCGCCTTCTTATATAGACAGTGCTGGTATATCTGGCGGGTGGCGTTCCGGCAATAGTAGAGCGCAGGGTCGAATAACCTTATAAGCAATGCCCGGAATGCCCATAAAGATCAGAGGGGCATTCCGGGCTTTTTTATTGCGTTGAGGTGCGGCGCTATTTTATTTCCGCCGCCAGATTCTGGAAAACGTCCATCCACGAGTCCACTCCCCCCTCATCAAAACCGAAGCGGACGATGATCACGTTTGTTTGCGGGGAAACGTAGATCCACTGGCCCAGATGACCCAGCGCCGCGTAATCGTAGCCGCCGTCCGGATGCGTTCGCCCCCACCACATGTATTTGTAATAGCCGTTCGCGTCCCTCCAATCGGAATCTGAGTGCCAGGTTCGGTGGTCATTCGGATCCGGGGCGGTGGATCGGGCAACCCATTCCGGTGAGATCACCCGCGTGCCGTCCCAATCGCCGTTCCGGAGGAAAAGTCTCCCGAACTTGGCGAAGTCGATGGCGCGCGCGTTGATGCCGGATTGCATCTGTTCGAATCCGCTTTCCTCGCTGTCGAGGCTCCATGAGGCCGGGTATTCCATCCCCACCGGCTTCCAGATCTTTTCCTGCAGGAATTCGGAAGCCGTCCGCCCGGTGGTTCGTTCCAGAATCAAACCCAGGAGCAGCGGATGGTAATTGTTGTAGTTGAATTCCGTTCCGGGGGCTTTGCCGTCGGGCAGGACGCGCAGCGCCAGATCGCGAAGGTTTGGATAGGTGTACGTCAGGCCGCTGTCCGTGAATTGGGTGATTTGCGCCAGCGGAGAGACCTCTTCGTCCTCGAGATAGCGGATGCCTGCCGACATCAGGAGCAGATCCCGGATGGTGACATCGTCAAGCCCCTTGCCTTTCAGTTCGGGCAGGTATTTGATCATAGGATCGTCAACGCTCCCAATGCATCCGTCCTCAATGGCGATGCCGACGAGCGCGGACGTAAACGACTTTGCCACCGAGAATGATGTCACGATGGAATCCCGCCGGAATCCGTTGAAATAGCCTTCGTAGCGGAGAACATCATCCTTGATAAGGATGAAAGAGGTCGTTTGCGTGGAAGCGAGAAAATCCTCGAAGCCCAAGCGCAGGAGTTCGCCGCCGGAGCGGTATTCGACCGTTCCGAACAGATCCGGCGATGGATTTTCGCGGAAATGAAATGCGGGCGCGGCATTGCCGATGCTGCGTTCCGCAAACCGCTCATAATCGGTCAAGGTCGATTCTCCCCAGGCAAGCTGGCGGGCCCAGAAGAGCGCCTGGTCGGGACAGGCTTGCGTCCAGATCCCACCGCCGATGGCCATGGGCGCGAGCACGGCGAGGATCACCAGCCCCACAGTGCGCGCGGAGGCGACAAATTTTCCGATCAGTGCCGCCAGCACGGCGGCGATCACGAAAACCACCGCCAGAACCGGGAGAATATCTTCCGTTTGCGCTTCGCCAAGCCGGCCTGCCGTAAACAGAATCCACAAGGCGGAGTATCCCGTTAATGCGGTTGTTATGATAAGCAACGGCCAGCCGACGAATGCCATGATCAGGCGAATGGCATTCTTTACCCAAACCATGGGATTTGCCGGAGCCTTCGATGTTGACGTATTTCCAATTTTCATCGCACACCTCCCGTGTGTGTTTTCAAAAAGCTGGTCGAGCAGCCCCGAACGGCGAAGGGCGTATCGAGACCTGCATCGGGCTGTCCGGCCGCGATTGTAGTCTCGACACGCCCCTTCAGGGCTACTCGCCCGCCGGTTTTTTATCCATCATGAATTGCGACTTCTGCATCCGGCCGGCGCGGAATAGCGCCCCGCCGATCAGGCCGCCGACCGTCCCGAAAAGGGTGTTGACCGCAACTCCGGCCAGGTTGAAGGCGATGGCTTCTCCGAGGGAGTAATCGATGGTGCCCACATTCTCCGCCCCCGCGAGCAGCCTGATGTTGTTGACGATTCCCTGCAGGCCGGCCAGGCCGAGAAAGCTGATGGAGAAGCCGAGCGCGCCGGCGCACAGGCCGGTCAGCGCGCCGATGCCGATGCCCTGGCCGACGGTCAGCGTACCGGTCAGTCGGCGGTACAGCCAGACGGCGAAGACGGCGCCTCCCCAGAATCCGACACACAACAGGAGGTTGACGAAGGCCACGACCGGCACGTTGGCAAGCAGCGTCGTCAACACGGCCCCGCTCAGGGCGGCGATCCACAGATTTTTGGCGTTCATGTTTTTTCTCCTTTATCCAGATCGAATGAATTGGCGGATCCATCCCTTCCAAGGATGGTATTCAACAGAGTTTGGTAAGGGGCGCCTTTGACGACGAAACCGTCTGCGCCGGCCGCCCGGGCGCGCTCCCGCTCCTCCGGCCCGGCGTGGACGCTAAGGATGACCACCCGCGGGGCGGTTTCCAGGGCCTTGATCCGGCGGGTTGTTTCATAACCGTCGAGGACGGGCATATCCAGATCAATCAGAATCACATCCGGCGAAAGCGCGCGGGCGAGCTCGGCGCCTGCCTGCCCGTCGTCGGCCTGGCCGATTATTTCGATCCGCAGACCCGCCTGGCGGCCTGCCAAATCGAGCACGGCGGCCAGATTCTGCCGGACCCGGGGGCTGTCATCAACGATCACAATTCGAAGGCTTTGAGTTTCCATTCCGTATCCATCCGTCGAGGACGCAGGCTATATAAAAAAGACGATCTGAGATTACATGCGCAGAATACGCCGGATCACCCTGATTCACATCGGCGGAAGGGCTGAATTCATGATACGGATGAGGGATGAATGTCAGGTTCGGTCGGAAGATGGAGAGTTACCGGGGTGCCCTCATCCGGAAGGATGAGGAAGTCTGAAATGTCATCCTGAGGACGCGTTTTCCGCGTCCGCCTATTTTGAAGTTTACGCTGACATTTACATAGCGATGTAAAAGGAAAAACGTATCTACTCAGGCCGGACAAAAAAGGACACCGAAACACCGAGAAAATCCGAAAACTCCGAGCATTCATAATTTATTAGGCATAAGATGGCAGTTGATAGGCATAAAGAAAACCAAATGCTTTTCAGTGTTATCGGCTCTTTTCGGTGTAATCCGTGTACAAAGAAGGAAGTCCGGCTGAGTAGTTACGGAAAAACAATCGAGTAGAATCGTCGAATTCGTTGGGGATGGGTCTTTTGATTGGTTTCAGTGAGGGAACCTTTACGATTATTCGAAGAGCAGACCCTTCGGCCTCGCTCCGCTCGGCCTCAGGGTGACACGTCTGTTTTACTCCGCTCGGCCACAGGGTGACCTGTCTGTTTTGCTCCGCTCGGCCTCAGGGTGACATGTCTGTTTTGTCCCGTCCGGTTTCCGGGTGACGTGCCCATTACCTCGGATTCCACTGTTCGATCAACTCGCGCATCTGCTCCAGGGCGGACTGGGTTTGTTCCTGCAGCAGGTCGAGCTGGTCGGCGGCACGCCGGGGATCCTTCTCGAGGAGGAGCAGGGTGGATTCGGCCGCGAGTTGAATGGCGAAGATTTTCTGCCCGACCGAATCGTGCAGCTCCCGGGCGATCCGATCGCGTTCACGGGAAGCCGCCAGCGCTTCGGCCCGGGCGGCGTATTCGCCGAGTTTTTGATGCGCGAGCCGTAGTTCATCGAGCAGCACCCGGCTTTCCTCGTTGGCGTCCTCCCTATGCGCATACTGGCTGTCGTAAAACATAAGGAATAGGCCGATGACAAACAACGCCGATGCCCGGCCCAACCCCGAAAGCAGGCCGAACTCGGCGGTCAGCGTGATTATGATCGAGCCCGCAAACAAACCGGCCCACATAAGGGCTTCTCTTCGCGAACATCGATAGGCCGCCTGAATGCCCAATACCGTGTAGAGCAGCACCCAGGTATCCTGGTAGTCTTCGAATACCCCAAGTATTTGGACGAGAAGGAATTGAACGGCGAAGTAGACGTACGAATACCAAGGGAAAAGCCTGGAGAGCCGGGATTCGGAGGTGTAGAGCACGGTGAAGAAGCCCAAGAGGGTGAGGGCGAGGCCGATGCTGCTCGCCTCATTCAATTCGGCCACGCGGCGCAGCGCGACGACAAAGATCACCAGATAGCATAACAACCGCATGGCACGATGCTCGCGGGTGGTGAAGTGTTCGGAAGCGCCCGGACGATTCATACCGCCCTCTCCCGGACCCGGATGCGCGTGCCCCGGCCGGGATGTGAGTCGATCTCCAGTTCCCAGCCCATCTCCCGCGCCCGCTCTGCCATTCCCGTCAGCCCGAAGCGGTGCGATCGATCCTGCGCATTCACATCGAAGCCGCCGCCGGTATCCTCCACCTCAAGGCTTTTCGGCCGGGCTTCCAGGTTCAAGCGCACATACACCCGGCACTTGCCCGCATGGCGGGCGACGGTGTTGAGCGCCGCCTGAACGATGCGAAATAGGTTGGCCGACGCGAACTCGGGCAGGGGCTTCATCCCCGTCACTTCAAGGGCGACGGATAGCCCATCCTGCAACCGGCGCTCCTCCGCCAGCCGGCGGAGGGCGGGTATCAATTCCCCGGCGAAGGGCGGGCGGGAAGAAGTCTGGCCGATGAGCATTTGGACCTCCGCCGCGGCGCTGCGGGAGAGATCCTGCAGGCGCGCCAGGGATTCCCGGACCGGCCCCGAGCCTTTGTCGATCGAAAGTTGGGACGCCTGCACCGCAAGGTTCATGCTGAACAGAGTCTGGGTGAGCGAATCGTGAAGTTCGCGCACCAGGCGGTGGCGCTCCTGCGCGGCGGCGAGCCGCTCCTGCTGCCCGGCTTGATCCTTCAGGGATCGGTAGGCTTCCTGAAGCTCCGCGAACATTTTTTGATTCTCCAGCCGCGAAGCATCCGTACGCCGGATTAGGCCGGCGAAGCTCCCCATCAGAAAATTCGAACCCGTACCCAGCAGGATCATGAGGATCCCCGGCTCCCATTCCATGCCGAAAAAGAAGGTGCCGGCCATCGCCAGGCTGAAGACTCCGATCCACGCGAAACCGATCCGCTCCCCGAAATACTGCACCACCTGAATGCTGAGCGGGAAGAAAAGCATGGAGAGGATGTCCATCGCCGGCGCGATGTACATCATGGCTATGACCAGAATCGATTGGACCAGCGCATACAGCCGCGGGAACCAGGGGAGGCGGCGGGCGAGCAGCGGTTCGAGCGCGAGCATCAATCCAAATACGATCAGCAGGACCCAAACCGGACGCGGGACCGGGAAGCTGTCCTGGCTCCAGCCGGCGGTCCGGGCGAGTACTGCGAGGTAGATCAGGTAGGGTGCGAAATTGCGCATGGAAAGAATGCCGGGGGGTCAGTCTTCCGAGCCCAGGCCGTGCTTCAGGGCCCAAATAGCGGCGCGGGTGCGGTCCTGCAGACCGAGCTTGTCGAGCAGATTACTGACGTGGGTCTTGACCGTTTTCTCGCTGATCACCATTTTTTCGGCGATCTCGCGGTTGGATAAGCCGCGGGCTATCAGATCCAGGACCTCGCGCTCGCGTTCCGTCAGACCCTGCATATCTTTTGGGAGCGGATCGGCCTGCGGCGGCCGTCCCGAGGCATCCCCGGCAACCGCGGACATCAGCCGCCCGGCAATGTCCGGGTGGAGCTGATTCTTTCCCTGGTGCATTTCGCGGACGGCCTGGATCAGGTCATGCGGTTGAATATCCTTGAGCAGATACCCTTGCGCGCCGGCGCGAATGGCCGGAAAGATCTTGTCGTCTTCGCCGAAGCTGGTCAGGATGAGTACCCGCGACCGGGGGCTGCATTCGAGGATTTTTCGTGTGGCTTCGATGCCGTCCATACCCGGCATGACCAGATCGAGGACGATAACATCCGGTTTACATCGGGCGGCCATTTCGACGGCTTCGTTGCCGTTGCTGCCCTCGCCAACAACTTCCATATCCGCCTGCAGCTCCATCAACGTGCGCAAACCTTGGCGCACGACGGCATGGTCGTCCACCAGCAGGATCCGGATTTTTGCGGATTCCGGAGATTGGGTTTGGGAACTCATGCTCTCGCTGTTCATGCTCCGCTCCGGTCTCGGTTTTACCCCCTGATTGTAGAACAGGATGCAGGAAAATAAAATGCCCGGGAAGGAAGCCGGTTGTTTCGAATTATCTGCTGCGCGGCGGCGAAAACAGGATCTACGGGCTGCTTGCGCCGCCGGCAGGATTCTCCTCTTCTGGAATTACGCCAGCCATTTGGGATGAGGGAGTGAACCCCTCTACAGGCCAATCTTCGGAGTTTTATTTTTGAATAATATCTGCCCCCGGTTTTTGGTTGCCCCTCCGTTTCGGGGAGTTGGAACGAAGCCGCGTAAAAACCAACGCCAACCCCTTTCTTTTCCGGAATCTGGATATATAATCTTCTGGATTGGCTTCCAACCATGTTTTTTACCCCTTCCTGCCAAAAGGAGCGACTCCATGAGCGTCATCGAAGTCAGCAAACTCACGAAGTATTACGGCAAATCACGCGGCATTGTGGATGTTTCCTTCAATGAGGAGGAGGGTGAGATCTTCGGCTTCATCGGTCCCAACGGCGCCGGAAAGTCCACCACCATCCGCCTGTTGCTCTCGCTGATCCACCCGTCCGGCGGTACCGCCAGGATCTTCGGCAAGGATGTGACCACCCACGGTCCAGAAATCCGCCGCGATATAGGCTACCTGCCTTCGGAAGTCTTCTACTACGAAGGCATGAAGGTCATCGATCTGCTTAAATATTCCGCCAGCTTCTACGGCAAGGATTGCACCCAGCGCATGCGCGAGCTCTCGGATCTCATGGAATTGGAGATGAACCGGCGGATCAGCGATCTTTCCTACGGCAACAAGAAAAAGGTCGGGATCGTCCAGGGCCTGCTGCACAGCCCCAAGCTGCTGTTCCTGGACGAGCCGACCGCCGGGCTTGACCCGCTCATGCAGCGCAAGTTCTTCGACCTGATCCGCCAGGAAAACGCCCGCGGCGTGACCGTTTTCTTTTCCTCGCACATTCTGGGCGAAGTCCAGCGCCTGTGCACCAGGGTGGGGATCATCCGAGAGGGCAAGATCGTGGAAATCTCCGACATCCGCACCCTGCAAAAGAATAAATACAAGAAGGTGTGCGTGACGGCCAAAGGCCTGAAACCGGCCGATGTCAAGATGGCGGGCGTGACCAATGTGCAGGCCGATAACGGCGCGGTGAGCTTCTTCTTCAAAGGCGACATCAACGCGATGCTGAAGAAAATCGGCGGTTTGAAGGTCGAAGACGCAACCATCGAAGAGCCGACTCTCGAAGAAATCTTCATGCACTACTACGAATAGGCGGGAATGATGAGCACAACCATCTACCTTCACGAATTCCGCACCCGGCTTAAATCCGTCGTCATTTGGTCGCTGTCCGTGGCGTTCCTGATCGTTTTCTTTTTTTCCATGTTTACGATATTCGTGGACCAGGCTGCGCTGATGAACGAATTTCTGGCAAGGTACCCGCAGGAAATGCGGGCCGCCTTCGGTATGGACCGGATCGATATGGCCAGCGTGCTGGGATTTTACAGTTTCGTCTTCATGTTCGTCCAGCTCTGCCTGGCGATCCAGGCCAGCAACTACGGATTTGGACTGGTCTCGATCGAAGAAAATGAATTGACGGCGGACTTTCTGCTCAGCAAACCGGTCAGCCGGATGCAGGTCCTGACCAGCAAACTGCTGGCCGCGCTGACCAGCCTGACCATCACCAACCTGGCGGTGTGGGCGATCAGTTTTACGGCCATTGAGCTGTTTCGCGGCGGGCACGCGTACGAACCCGGCACGCTGCTCCTGCTCCTGATCAGCATCGTGATCTTTCAGCTCTTCTTCCTGAGTGTCGGGCTGGTCATATCGCTCCTCGTCAGGCGTGTCCGGAGCGTTACGCCGTATGCCCTCGGGCTTGCCTTCGGGGCGTACGTGTTGAGCGCGTTCAGCGGCATCTTTGGCGATGTAAAACTGGAACTGATCACGCCCTTTAAACACATCGATGCGGCTTCCATCGTCCGGGACGGCGCGTACAATCCGCCGTTGCTGCTGCTCAACGTAGCGGTCACCCTTGTGGCGCTGGTGCTGAGTTACTGGATGTACACCCGCCGCGATATTCCTGCGGTGTCGTAAGGAGACGCAAAATGAATATTTTCTTTCGCGAACTGAGGGCGAATTTTAAATCGCTGCTGATCTGGAGCGGTATCATCGGACTGCTGATCATGATGTCGGCGGCAAAATATTCCGCCTTTGCCGGCGACCCCGAAAGCCTGAAAATGCTGGATTCCCTGCCCCCGGCGATGCTGGATGCCTTTAACATGAGGGGATTTAACCTGACCACCATCGCCGGTTTTTACGGGATCATGTTCATCTATTTTGCATTGATGGCCGCCATCGCGGCATCGATGTGGGGCAGTGGCATGATCTCCAAGGAAGAACGCGACAAAACAGTCGAGTTTTCGCTGGTGCTGCCGGTGTCGCGCAGCCGGGTCGTTACGGCCAAAGTGCTGGCGGCCCTGGTGAACTGCATCGCCTTCGTGCTGATCACCTGGGCGATTTCGCTGGTCGCCATGCAATCCTACAATCCGGACCAGGCCTTCTACGATTTCCTGGCACTCGAAATGCAGGCGATGCTCGTCATCGGGCTGATTTTCCTGGCCATCGGCCTGCTGCTGGGCTGCGCCATGAAGCGGTACAAGCTTTCCGGATCGACCGCGGTCGCCATCATTCTGGTGACCTACTTCGCATCCATACTCTCCAGCTTGGACCAAAAAATGGATTTCCTCAAATACTTCACGCCGTTCAAGTATTTCGACGCGGGGGAGTTATTTCGGAGCGGCGAACTCAGCGGCGGGTACCTTCTGCTCTCGGCGGCGATCATCGTCGTCTGTGTCGCGGCGGCGTATTGGTCTTACAATAAACGCGATCTGTATATTTAAGCCCGGCCCGATCCCGTCGGCGGGGGGCGCTTCAGACCGCTGCTAATAATAAACACCGGCCCCCTAGCGAGAGGGCCGGTGTTTATTATTAGGTGTTAAAACCATTGCTTTGGCAATGAGTGGAATGAAAAGGTTCTA
>Ga0105104_10000467_pt1 | contig 31221 bp, 24 predicted proteins | sample PPLLaktember2015_3_FD_87034 | JGI IMG/M metagenome (GOLD analysis project Ga0105104, IMG submission 87034) | Freshwater sediment microbial communities from Prairie Pothole Lake near Jamestown, North Dakota, USA - PPLs Lake P7 Core (6) Depth... | ecosystem: Environmental > Aquatic > Freshwater >...
ACTGAAGCTATTGATGCAGCTAGCCCCCTCCGCGGCCAGTTTTGCTCCGACCAATCCCAAGAGTTTGCCCAGTCCATATCCAACCCCTGCAAAGGCCCCACCCAGGAAGGAATCCATCAGTAGATCCTGGGTATCAAGTAATCCTCTCCCACCTCTCCCTCCAGATGTAATCAATGTTTTAGGTTGGTTACAAAAGAACGTAAATGTTATTTGGAGACATCCACCGGAATTCGTTAAAGGTATGTTTATTCAGGGAAGGAGGGTAATTCAAGTCGATGACCCACATCAAGGTGCAAATTTTTGGCATATAAATACTGACTTGAAGATACTTAAAGGAATAAATCATAAAAATATTGAACCATTAGTAACAAAATTTGTCGCCATAAAGACCTCGATCGATGTTGCATGTAAAGGTCTGGGACAATTTGCTAGATCTTCAACAGTTATGATGCTCGAACGAATTCCGATGCCGATCCTGGTAGTTCCAAGTACTGGACCAAATTGGCCTAAACAAAAGTCAACTATTCAGTGAAAGTAGGACAAAAATAATGAACCGTATAATTGAAGTTGAGAGATTCTATGATTAATCGTTTAAATATAAAAATCCGTTCTTGGTTATCAAATAATCAATGGTCTATCATTATTCGACCATTTGATGGTGGAACCCTTATAGAAATTCAGGACCCAAATTTCCGATTGGCAAACCCAGTAGAATTGTATCTCGATATAATCATCAAAATGTTTTCGGAGTACAAACATTTAGTCCTTTGCCAAAAAATTGATGAAGAACAATGGGTAATTGGTATTAGGGAACAGTTTTTTACCCAGCTTCAACGTCGTTATAAACTATCCACAACACTTTTGGAAGATTTTACAAGCCTACATCCTCCCCAAGAAACAACAAGCACCTACATTTTTGAACTTTACGGAGACCCTCGAAGAGAATGGTTACAAGAGGTTTATCACATAGGTGGGTTCAACTTACCCAACATACTTTATGGATTTAATGCTGTCCCAGATAATTTGCTGGTTGAGGCTGCAAATGCCAACTCAATATTTATGGAGTGGTATCGATTAAAGGAGCCAGATAATGAACTAACCAAAATATTTGAGTATATGAATATACTAGCATGGACATCAGATGCTCACTTGTGGTTCTGTATCCCACAATCGAGATCTTTAGAAAACTTAATAGATTTTGTGACCGATCTAGCACATAAATACTCACTTTTTCCAAATATTCAATGGATTAGTTAAATAATGTTTCAGTTAAGACTTAATCTGACATTCCAGTTAAGTTAGGCAAAATTACATAAGAAGTGTCAGAATGCCAAGGCTTCGAAATTTCCCCAACTTTAGCTATGTACAAGTAATGTCTTGGACAAAGCTATCACATATCACTGAGCTGGAAAACTATTGTGAAGTGTTGCAAACCACCTGAATGCCAACACAAATTTATGCCTAGAGCTAGGCTCTGATTTCTTTATGATATGCTAATACTCGCTTGTTAAAAGTTTAATCAGATTTGGTAGCTTGTTCTGTAACTATGGATAGAGCAAGCACTTATGAAATACAATGAAAACGGGAGTAAAAGTGGCTGATAACAACGGGTTAGAAAAAACTCTCTGGGCAACAGCGGATAAGCTGCGCAGCAACATGGACGCGGCCGAGTATAAGCACGTGGTGCTCGGGCTGATTTTCTTGAAATATATTTCCGACGCATTTAACGATTTATTCGTGAAGCTGGGAGCAGGCCAGGGGGAATACGAGGGTGCCGACCCGGAAGACCCGGACGAGTACCTGGCCAATAATATTTTCTTTGTCCCCGAAAAAGCCCGCTGGCAGTCTCTCCAGGACCGCGCCAAGCAGCCAGAGATTGGCAAGTTTATCGACGACGCGATGGATGCCATCGAACGGATCAACCCGCCGCTCAAGGGGGTGCTCCCCAAGATCTACGCCGATCCGGAATTGAACAAGCAGCGCCTGGGCGAGCTGATCGACCTGATCGGGACGATCGGGTTCAACCAGGATGGGCACCAGGCCCAGGACCTGCTCGGGCGGGTGTACGAGTACTTCCTCGGCCAGTTCGCTGACGCGGAGGGCAAGAAGGGCGGGCAGTTCTACACCCCGGCCAGCATCGTCAAGCTGCTGGTGAGATGCTCGAGCCCTACAATGGGCGCGTGTACGACGGCTGCTGCGGGAGCGGGGGCATGTTCGTGCAGAGCGAAAAATTTGTGCTCAACCACCAGGGGAGCATCAAAGACCTGTCCATCTTCGGCCAGGAATCCAACCCGACTACCCTGCGTCTGGCCCGCATGAACCTGGCCATCTGTCAATAGCGGAGCGAAAAGTCCGCAGAATCGCGGTTTAAAAAGTCCACTTTTTGCCGGTTATTAAAGTGCGCTGAGATTCTTTAACATTTCCCTGAAACCACACCTCTCAGATCCCGGAGCGTGCTACAATCGAATGGCTTGGGCGGAGGGTAGGGCAACGCAGGAGTGCGACCCGAGCGCCGCCACAAGCTCCGTTGCCGGGGCAGAGAGGCTTACTCTCTGCTCTTGTTTTGCCCCGGCAATGGATTGAAACGCGCTAAACTCACGGCCGGTCTGTTAGCGCGCTGGCGTTCAGGCAGGCACCTCCTGTTCTTCGCTGACCGCGAGGATCGTTTTTCCCAATAAACCTGCCCGGCGTTTCTCCTTGAGCCGAAAACTCTCGCCTTTAATGTTGAGTGTGGTGGAGTAATGCAGCAGCCGATCCAGGACCGCGCTGGCCAGGACGGGATCGTTAAAGACTTCCCCTATCACACTTTTTACCATCCGCCCGCGCCCGCACAAGCGGTTTCTTTATGTGGATAAAATAAGGTAAAATTGAGCCAGCGAGGACGATCCACATGATACTCACCCGCGAACAACTCGAAGATCGTCTGGCAGCACTCCACCGCGCAAGTTTGGAACTGGTCCAGGACATATCCCTGGATTCCCTTTTGGAACGGATCGCCACGCTGGCCTGCGAGCAAGTTCAAGCGCATTACGCAGCAGTCGGCGTGCTGGGGGATACCGGTCAGCTCGAACGATTTATCCCGATTGGGATGGCGCCAGAAGAGATTAGCCAGCTCGAGCACCCGCCCGTTGGGCTGGGGCTGATTGGCGCTTTAATGAATTCGCGCGAAGTGATCCGCATCCCAGAGATCCACGACCATCCGCTCAGCGTGGGGTTCCCACCCAACCACCCTCCCATGCACAGCTTCCTGGGCGTGCCTATCCGGCTGGGGGACCGCCAGCTCGGTCAAATCTACCTGACCGACAAGATGAGCGCCCCGCAGTTCACCGAAGACGACCAGCAGGTGATCGAGACCCTGGCGGCCTATGCCGCGGTGGCCATCTCCAACGCGCGCCTGTACCGCGAACTGGCCGAGCGCGACCAGGCGCTCACGCAGCGCAACGAGGACCTGGCGCTGCTCAACGATCTGGCCGTTACCCTGGCATCCGCCTCCAACCTGGAGGAAATCCTCGATAAATCCCTGACACGAGTGGTCGACTATCTGAAGGTGGAGGCAGGGGAGATTTTCTTGAAGGAAGAAAACGGCAAAACCCTGCGGTTGGCCCTGCATCATGGCAGCTCGATCGAGGAAATATGGACCCGCAAGCAGTTCCAGGTGGGAGATGGGCTGATTGGCCTGACTGCCAAGACCGGCCTGCCGCGCTTCCTGATCATCCCGCAGAAGACCGACCGCTTCCTGCATAAATCGGTTTTTAAAACCTCGGTGCACCAGCTGGCCTGTTTCCCCCTTTCCGCGCGCAGCGGGGTGCTCGGTGTGCTGTGTGTGGCTACCTCCCAATCGCGCATGCTGGACGAGCGCGAGACACATTTCCTCAACGCTATGGCCGCCTGGATCGCGACCTCGGCTGAAAATGTGCGCCTCAACCTGCAGGGACGCCGCCTGGCGATCCTCGAAGAGCGCGAGCGGATCGGGATGGACCTCCACGATGGGATCATCCAATCCATTTACGCGGTGGGTCTGACCCTGGAGCATGCCCGGCTGCTGCTGGCCGAAGATAAACAACAGGCCCGCCGCCGGATCGACCAGGCTGTCATCGACCTGAACGCTACCATCCGCGACATCCGCTCTTATATCCTGGACCTGCGCCCGCGCCAGCTCCACGAAGAGAACCTGGTGGATGGGCTGCAGCGCCTGGTCAACGAGCTGCGCGCCAATACGAACGTCGAAGCCAACCTGAAAGGCCCGGTCAATGGGTTGGAGCGCCTGCCGGATCTGAACGCGCTGGCTCTGTTCCATATTTGTCAGGAAGCGCTGGCCAATGTGGCCAAACACTCGCACGCCACCCACGTGAGCATCTACCTGTGGGCAACCACGGAACGCGCTCTGCTCGAAATCAGCGACGATGGGCGCGGGTTCGACTCACAGAAAGTAACCTCCAACCTGGGCCATGGGTTGGCCAATATGGCTACCCGCGCGCGCAACGTGGGCGGGGATCTCGAGATTACCTCCGAACCCAACGAGGGCACCACCATCCTGGCCTGGGTTCCATTCACTCCCGCAAGCAATCGAAAGAATGGCTGAGTCAGGCAAAGCGGAGCGCGTCCGCTACATTCGCGGGGTGTTTACCCGTGTCGCGCCGCGTTACAACTTGATGAACCGGCTGATGACCGCCGGGCAGGACGTGCGCTGGCGGGTTGAGGTGATCCAGCACGCCGGTCTGCCCGTCAAAGGTCGGCTCCTGGACCTGGGCGCGGGGACGGGCGACCTGACCCGCGAGGCCCTGCGCCAGTACCCCGACTGCCGGCCCTTCGCCGGCGATTTCACCCTGGAAATGATGCGCACCGGCCAGGCGCAGCCCGGCGTGCGGCTGAATTGGACCGGCGCCGACGCGCTGGGCCTGCCTTTCCCCGACCGCACCTTTGACGCGGTAGTCTCCGGGTTCTTACTGCGCAACGTAGCCGATGTCCAACAGGCGCTGCGCGAGCAGTACCGCGTGCTCAAACCCGGCGGGCGGATGGTTTGCCTGGATACAACCCGGCCAGCGCGCAATTTTCTCAGCCCACTGGTCAAGATCCACCTCCACCTGATCATCCCCGTGCTCGGCTGGCTGATCACCGGCCAGCGCGACGCCTACACCTATCTGCCCAACTCGACCGAGAGCTTTCTGCGCGCCGAAGAATTAGCCGCCAGAATGGCCGCAGCCGGTTTCAAAGAGGTAGTCTTCCGCCGCCGGATGGCCGGGACCATCGCGATCCATTGGGGGACAAAGCGATAATAGCTCGCCGAATGAGCCTCAATCCACAAAGGTTCACAAAGGGAATCAGCGTTTTATCTTCGTGTTTCTTTGTGTTCCTTCGTGGATAGTGGTTTTTCTTTGATTTTCTCTGTGGTGAAATTTTTTATGGTAGCATTAGTCGCATGACTATCGAAGAACAAGCGTTGGAGAAGGCCGCGCTGCGCGGGGCGCCATCGTATGTCTGGCGGGCGGGTCAGGAACGCCGCCTGCAGATGATCCTGGACGCAGCCGGGGAGCGCCGCTCCGGGAGCGTGTTTGTCGACGGATGCGGGGTGGGGATGTACGTCGAGCACCTGGCCCCCTTTGGCGGCAAGGTCTACGGCCTGGATATCGAGCTCGAGCGCGTGGTCGAGGCCAGCCAGCGCTGCCCGCGTCTGGTCTGCGGAGCCGGCGAAACTCTCCCTTTTCCGGAAAATTCATTCGACCTGATCTTGAGCCACGAAGTCCTCGAGCACGTCCAGGATGATCGGGCCGCAATCCGCGAGATCGTGCGCGCGCTCAAGCCGGGCGGGCGGCTGGCCATTTTTGTCCCCAACCGCGCCTACCCGTTTGAAACGCACGGGATCTACTGGCGCGGCCGCTACCATTTTGGCAATATCCCCCTGGTCAATTACCTGCCGCGCGCCTGGCGCGACCGGCTGGCTCCTCACGTGCGCGTCTACAGCGCGATAGATTTAATGAGATTGTTTGACGGTCTGCCGGTGCGCTTTGTCCGGCGCACGGTGGTATTCGGCGCCTATGATAACATCATCGCCCGCCGCCCGAGGTTGGGGAAATTCTTACGCGGTGTGCTGCAAACGCTGGAGCGCACCCCGCTGCGCGGGCTTGGGCTGTCGCATTTCTGGGTGGTAGAAAAAGGATAAAAAATTTAAACACGAAGAGACAAAGAGCATTAAGATTTATAAAAATATCCTTAATGCTCTTTGTCTCTTCGTGTTTATGTGTTTTATAAATCTCTGAAATCGTAGATGCCGTCGTGGCAGGGCCAGATTTTGGCGCAGTTCGGGCAGGTCAGGCTTTCGCCCAGATCGGCTTCCGGCAGCGGCTGCCCGCAGGCCAGGCATTTGAAAAACATGCCCTCTGGGGCGGCGGCCGGCTGGCCGGTCTCGCCTCCGAGAACTCCTGCGCGTACGAAAACGCTCGGGCTGAGCTGCCACCAATCCCCGGTGAGCTGGGCCAGCGAATCGAGGGCCACCAGCAGGCGCTGCGGAAACCAGCGCTTGAAGAATGCCATGCGAAAATGGGAGACGCTGAGCTGACGGTCCACGCGGAAACCAGACAGGCGCAGCCAGGTGCGCACGGTGGCAGGGTGGAAGTCGAAATTGAGGGGGACGAATTCGACCGGCTCAGGGGAATAAGGGCTCCAGGTCTGCCGGCCCAGGGCATAACGCAGGATGGCCTTCAGGTTATGTTTTGAAGCGAACTCGAGGATAAAGGTCGCCCCGGGAAGCAGCGCCTGGCGGACCTGGTCGAGCGCCCGGCGCGGGTCAGCCATATGATGCAGGGTGCGGATCATGGTAGCCGCATCGAACAGGCCGGGGGCAAACGGGAGCCGGTAGATATCTGCCGCCACGTAGATATAGCGGTCGCTGCGTCCCAGGCGCTGCTGTGCCTGTTCCAGCTGGGTGCGAGAATAGTCTACCAATACCACGTGGTTGAAACTGGCATAGCGCGGGGTGTTGCGCCCGGCGCCCGCTCCCAGTTCCAGCATCAGCTCACCGGCGGGCGGCAGCAGCCGCTTGAGAGCTACCCCTTCCACCGCGTCTTCATATCCCCGCCCGCCCTGTTCCCAGAACGATTCCTGGTAGTCGGAGCCTTCGTAGTTACAAATGGGTGGTGTAGATTCGGTCATGTTCTTCCAGAGGCCGGGTTAAAAGACATCCGGGCAGGATTCCCGGCGGCGCCCAGAGTTACCCCCTTACCGCTGCTTCCTTTCGGACCTGACGGGGTTCGGAAGGCTCTGCCGCGCCGGTCCCACCCGGATGGGCGTAAGCATACCCCAGGATAGGTGGGCTGTCAATCCATGGAAAAGCCATCTATCCCGGACAAACCGCATTATAATCAATGCATCCAAGGCGTTTGTCAGACATTCCCTCTAGGAGAAACGAATGACCCCAATCAACCCCAAGCACGGCCTGGGCACGCTGATCAACCACGTTTCCGAAGGCCACAACCCGCTCCACGCGCATATCACTCCCATTTTCCAGACCTCCACCTTCAGCTTCCCGGATGTGGCCACCGGCCAGGCTATCTGGCGGGGAGAACAGGAAGGGTATATCTATACCCGGATGGATAACCCCAACCTGGAGCAGCTGGCAGAAAAATACGCAGCTCTGGAGGGAATGGATCTGCTGCGCGCCAACCCGGAAGCGGAGCTGTGCTCGGTAGTGGATGGGATCGTGTTCGGATCCGGGATGGCGGCGATTACATCGGCGATCCTGGCCCGCGTGCGCGGCGGCGATACGGTCATTGCGCAGGAAGCCCTGTATGGAGCCACTTATACCTTCTTGCATGATGTGGCTCCCCGCTACGGCATCCAGACCATCTGGCTGCAGAACCCGACCCCCGAAGCCTGGGAGGAAGCCTTCAAACAGCACCCCACCGCCCGCCTGGCTTATGCCGAATCGCCGGCCAACCCAACCATGACCATCGTAGACCTGGCCGCCCTGGCAGAGATCGCGCACCGCTACGGCGCCTGGGTGATGGTCGACAACACCTTTGCAACCCCCTACTGCCAGCGCCCGCTGACCCTGGGAGTCGACGTGGTCGTGCATTCCACCACCAAGTACCTGTCCGGGCACGGGCTGGTGATTGGCGGCGCGGTGATCAGCCGGCATGTCGATTATATCCAGAAGGATACCTACAGCATGCTCAAGATCTACGGGGGAGCCGCCAGTCCATTCGACGCCTGGCTGGCCAACATCGGGCTAAAGACCTTCGAGCTGCGCATGCAGCGCCACTGTGAAAATGCCATGCAAGTCGCGCGGTTCCTCAAAGGACATCCCCGGGTGGCCGAGGTTTACTATCCAGGCCTGGAGAGCAGCCCAGACTACCCGACCGCCCGCAAACAGATGTCCACCTTCGGCGGGATGGTGTCATTTGAGCTAATAGGCGGCTTCTCGGCCGGGGAATGCATGATGAACCGCGTCCGCCTGGCGACTCTGGCGGTCAGCCTGGGGAATGTTGACAGCCTGATCCAGCACCCGGCCAGCATGACCCATTCGCAGGTACCGCCCGAGGCCCGGCGCAAGATGGGCATCACGGACGGCCTGGTGCGGTTCTCGGTGGGGATCGAGAACATCGAAGATATCCTGGAGGATCTCGACCAGGCGCTGTGCGAATAAGGCAGTCGAAGACGTGTGATTTTTGTTACAAACTGGCGCGGTTTATTGACACGCCGCGCGAGTCGGAATATACTTAAAGCAACAACCTATAAATTACCTTCGGGGCAGGGTGCGGGCTAATAGCCCAATTCCCGATCGGTGGTACAGCCCACGAGTCCCCCCTTTGGACGGGACATGATCCGGTGAAACTCCGGGGCCGACGGTATAGTCCGGATAAAAGAAGGGAATGAGTCTGTCAGCTCGTTGCAGTCTTGTTCAGCATGCATGCCCCGGAGTCCGCCTGGATCCGGGGCTTTTTGTTGGGTTGATTGGCCAGCCTCTACCGGATCCGATGCCTGGCGCTTAGAAAAGGTCAGTATGAAGATTGTAATAAACAATGAATTTGTACCTCAGACCGGCCAAACCCGCCCGCTGGCTCGCGGTTTCCAGCAGCCGCTGTGGATCATCATCTCGATCCTGGCCGCGCTGGTCGCCTGGGAGATCCTCATCCGCTGGAGGGATCTGCCGGCATTTATCCTGCCCAGCCCGCTGCAGGTATGGGAGCGGCTGCTGCGCGCCCTGGCCGATGGGACGCTGGTCCGGCACACCTGGGTGACCCTGCAGGAGGTTGTCCTGGGGCTGCTGGTAGGCAGCATCCTGGCCACTCTGCTGGGCTACTTGCTGGCCAAATCGCGCTTGCTGGAACGGCTGCTGGCCCCTTACCTGGTCGCCAGCCAGGCCATCCCGATGGTCGCGATTGCCCCTCTGCTGGTCATCTGGTTTGGCCCGGGAATGTTCTCCAAAGTCCTGATCTGCGCGCTGATCGTCTTTTTCCCCATCCTGGTCAACACGATGGTCGGGCTGCGCGCGGTGCCGCAAAACCTGCGCGATCTGATGCGCTCGCTGCGCGCCACGCGCACTCAAATGCTGCTGTACCTGGAAATCCCGGCCTCCCTGCCGGTTTTCCTGGGCGGGCTGCGCATCGGGGCGACTCTCTCAGTGATCGGGGCGGTGGTGGGCGAGTTCGTCGGCGCGGACCGCGGCTTGGGTTTCCTGATCAACGTGGGACGCGGCCAGTATGACACCGCCCTGGTATTCGTGGCTGTTTTATCGCTGATCCTGGGGGCGCTGACCCTGTACGGCGTGGTGGTGCTGCTGGAGAAGCGGCTGCTGAGGTGGAGGAGAGAGCAAGGATGAGGGTAAAGGATAAAGGATGAAGGATAAAAAAAGAAACTCTGCGTTCTCTGCGGCTCTGCGTGAGGAAATCAGATTATCAAAACTAGCAATCATAGACTATGAAAATCACAACGTGTAAGGAGTATCAGCGTCAATGCCATATCCATCTTTCAATATCGTCATGATTCTTATCGCTCTGCTGGCGAGCGCGTGCACGGCTGCACCCGGCGCTACCGCCGGCTCAACCGACAACTACCCCGCCCCGGGCGCGCTACCGGTCGCACAGGCCACCCAGGTTTATCCCGCTCCCGGCGAGGCGCCCGGTACTGGCGAAATGGCCAAGGTGCGCCTGCCGGTAGGGTATATCCCCAACGTCCAGTTCGCGCCGCTGTATGTGGCCATCGAGAAAGGCTATTATCGCGAGGCCGGGATCGAGCTGGAACTCGATTACAGCTTTGAGACCGACGCGGTGGCCCTGGTAGGAGCCAACCAGCTCCAATTCGCCGTGGTCTCAGGCGAGCAGGTCCTGCTCGGGCGAGCGCAGCAGGTGCCGATCGTTTACTTCACGGCCTGGTACCAGGAGTACCCGGTCGGGATCGCCGCAAAAACCGAGCAGGGGATCCGCTCCCCCCAGGATCTGAAAGGCAAACAGGTGGGCACGCCGGTTCTTTCGGGAGCCAGCTATGTCGGTATGCAGGCTCTGCTCAACGCCGGTGGGTTGAAGGAAACGGATATTACCCTGGAGACGATCGGGTTCAACCAGGTCGAAGCGCTGGCTGCCGACCGCGTCCAGGCGGCCGTTATTTACATCGCCAACGAGCCGATCCAGCTGGAAGCCCAGGGCTATCCTGTGGACGTGGTACGCGTGGCAGATTATCTCAAGCTGGTCTCCAACGGCTTGATTACCAACGAATCTACCCTGCGGGACCAACCCGACCTGGTGCGGCGCATGGCCGAAGCTACCCTCAAGGGCATCGCGGATACCATCCAAAACCCGGACGAAGCCTTCGAGATCAGCAAGAAATATGTGGAAAACCTGGCCCAGGCCGACCAGGCTATCCAAAAAGAGGTCCTGTCAACCTCGATCGAGTTGTGGAAAGCCGACCGGCTGGGATATTCCGACCCGGCTGCCTGGGAGAACATGCAAAAGGTCCTGCTCGACATGGGCTCGATCTCCAAACCGCTGGACCTGAGTAAGGCGTTTACCAATGAGTTTGTACCCTGATCGATCTCAAAACCGCGCAGATTTGCCGGATCCGCCTATCTCCAGAGATGGGGAACTCCCTGAGCCCGCGCTTCAGGTCCGCAACCTGTACGCGGTATTCCCGAACGGGAACGGCGGGCTGCGCGCCCTGCAAGACCTCAACTTCCAGGTGCTCCCACGCGAGTTTGTCTGCGTGCTGGGCCCCTCGGGGAGCGGCAAAAGCACGCTGCTGCGCATCCTGGCCGGTCTGCTGGCCCCCACCTCGGGGGAAATTATCTTCAACCTGGGGAACCGGGCCGGCCAGCGCCCGCACATCGGGGTAGTCTTCCAACAGGCCAACCTGATGCCCTGGCGCTCGGTGCTCGAAAATATCACCCTGCCGCTCGAGCTGGAGGGTGTGAGCCGCCAAGAGGCCTGCGACCAGGCCAGGGAGCTGGTCAACCTGGTGGGGCTGAACGGCTTTGAAGACACCTGGCCAAGCGACCTTTCCGGCGGGATGGCGCAGCGGGTTTCGATTGCCCGCGCGTTGATCCAGGACCCCGACCTGCTGCTGCTGGATGAACCTTTTGGCTCGCTGGACGCACTGACCCGCGAGCGGATGGGAGACGAGCTGCTCCATATCTGGCAGGCGCAGCGCAAGACCGTGCTGATGGTCACACATTCGATCTCGGAAGCCCTGTTCCTTTCCGACCGGGTGCTGGTGCTTTCCTCGCGCCCGGGACGGGTGCATCTCGATCTGACCGTCGATCTGCCCAGGCCGCGCGAAGAGGAAATGCGTTACACACCCCACTTTGGCGTGCTGGCGCGCAGGCTGCGTACGGCCATCGAAGGCTAGAGCCGGTTGAAATACAGCGGCCGGGTACGGGCGAGAGATGCCGGACCCTCTGAATGAACAAAAATTTCCGCCCGGCCTGGAAATACACAGGACCGGGCGGAAACCAGCGTGGGTAGGGGGCTACCCAGGGAAAGAGGTTGTTCTAGCGGGTGGTCAATGGAAGGAAGATCTGCAGCGCGGACATCACGTTGGCATGCAAGGTGTTATCCGCGTTCCCGGCCTCCCCGGTGGATGAGATCTGGATATCGACAGGATAGAGCGTGCCGATTGGGTCATCGGGGATGGAAACGAACATGGTCATTATCCCGCCTCCCAGATAACCCAGGTTATCCAGGTTCCAGGTATAGGTGTGGGTGCCGGGGTTGTAGGTATAGTCGGCGTTGGTCACACTGAGCATGGTCAAACTGCTGCTCAGGGTCACCTGCAGCACGACGCTAGTGGCCTGGCTCAGCCCTTTATTGCCGTATTCGATGTTGATCGGTCCCGAGCCACCCGGGGCCGCGCCTGCATACAGCGGCGCTTTGACAAATGTATCGATCCCGGCAGACGGGGGAGAATCGGGCTGGTAGGTGGTGTTGTTAAAACCGTTATACCCGGCGTACAAAGAATAATTCGCATGCTGGGCAATCCTGGTTCCGGTCAGCAGGTTCCCGGCGCCGTCCAGCAGGGCATAGTACAGGTTCCCCAGTTCAGAACTATTATCTGTCCAGGTAAAGATGATGTGGCTGGCGCTGTCGGTGGTTACCGAAGGGTATGAATTCCCGCTGATGGCCAGCGGGGCGGCAATGGTGCTGATCGAGCGAGTGACATTGAGGCCGCCGTCCATCAAGAAGTAGTTAATCACCTGTCCTCTCAACCAGGCCAGGGCGATGCTGCCATTGGGAAGCTGCACGGCATCCACGCTGTAGGCATAATCGTAAGCGGAGGAACCATCGTTCGTCAGGTTGCGCTGGCCGACCTGGACGTCTCCGGCGCTGTTCAGGACAACGCCTAACAAATCATCGCTGGAATACTCATCATAGACGAGCAGGCTGCTCCCATTGTTGAGCGGCGTTAGTTTGGGGGATTCGTATCCGTGTTGCCAATCGCTGGTATCGTTGGTGAGTTTTGTGACAGCTTTAACCTGCCCGCCGCTGCTGTCCCGCACCGCGATATAGACATCATCATAGTCCACGCTGCTGGTATAGTTGTATTTCTCCCAGGCCAGCACGAAACGGCTGTCATTGGCGGTGGCTGCCACATTGGGATTGTAGAAACGGACATGGGAATCGTCTGACCAGTTGGACCACACCCCATTGTTCGTCACGTTCAGCGGTCCATAGGCCAGGCTGCCGGCCGGGTCGAGAATGGCGAAATATATATTCTGGTTCTCTTTTCCCGTACTCGGGTTATACAAGTTGCGCTCCCAGGCAAGAGCAATCCTTCCGTTGGGCGCCGCGGCCAGAGAGAAGTTTTGATCATAAGCCTGGGTTGGCAGCCCGCCCAGGTCGACCAGGCGGGTTGCGCCGCGGATGACGCTGCCGGTATGGTTGACCAGGCTGTAATAGATCTCGCCAACCCACTTCGTGCAGGCAGTATCCGCACAGCGGCTTTCTGTCCAGGCCGCAACCAGATTGCCGTTAGGGACTTCCAGAACAGACAATTCATTGGGCCAGGTTTCCGGGGCAGCCACTTCTACCAGCGTATTCCTGGTTGGTTTCGTGAGCTGCATCTGCAGCGAGCCATCTTCGCCCCAGCCATAGATCTGCGCGAAGGGCGCGGATACGGTAGCCTGCAAGGTGACGTTCTTTACCCGGCCCAGGTTCCTTGCCGAGCGGATGGTGATGTAGGCATCCGAGACGTCTCCAATATCCAGGGTGGCCGGAGCGCTCAAACGAGCGATCACGCTGGTAGATATCCCGGGGGGCAGGCTGCCGGTATCGGGCAAACCGTTGGCGTTGGTATCCGCCAGCGGGGTAATCCCATCCCCGGCGTAGAGCTCGAGGTCCCAGGTTGTGGAGACCCCAAGATCGAAGGTGTCGTCACCCAATTCGCCGTCATTGCGGATATAAAGCTGATATTCCATTATTTCGTTTGCGTGAGCGAACTTGCCGTAATTCAAGGGGAAGATCCCCACGTGCGCGTCCGCGGCCGGGCGAGTAATGCGCACCGCCTTGTTCGATTGGGGAAATGAACACAGAGAAAGTGTGGTCAGCCCATCCACACCATGGATATCTTCGATCCCGGCAGACCCACACCAGGAGGACCCAGAAAAGATCATCTGACCGTATTGGAACTGGATATCGCCATTTTCATACAGGATGGCTTCAAATGTATACGTTTCATCATCGTATTTCACCTGGTACCATTCCACGGCAAACCAGCGGTTCGGGCTTTCGCCGCCGGTTTTGGTATAAACGCGGTTTGTGCTGCCGCTGTTCGCCAGGTCAATGAATGTCCAAAACGGCGCCACCACATTATTAGGAGAGGACGGATTGGGGATTGGGGACTGCTGATCGTAAAGATAATCGTATCCAAAACCCATGTATCCGTAGGCAGATAAGTTGACTTCAGAATATACGTTTTCGTAATACTTAAAGCTGAAAGGCAGGCTAACCGTCACCTCGTCCATATTGTAGGTGAGTGGTGTCAGCGTCCCGCCCGTGGTAGCGTCGACCCACGTCCAACTCGCAGATGCCAGGTCGGTCCAGGTGTAGCCGTAGCTGTCCGGGCCGCCGCTGAGCTCGGTCGCCTGCGGGCTCATTTCCGGTCCGAGCGGGTCCGCCTCTACAAACCAGCCGCTGTTGGGGTCGTACTGCGCCCCCGCGACCGGCAGCAGGCCTGGATCTACTTCCCTGGCATGCGGCCGGGGAGCTTCGGGTGGTAGGGGCGGTTCATCGGTTTGTGCGATTTCGGGGGTTTGAGGTGGTTCATCGGTTTGCGCGATGACGGGGATTCCGGAAGCGGACAGCAAAAAGGCAAGCACGAGCACAACACTGAGCAGCTTCGCGATCAAGCGTTTCATAACAATTTCCCTCCCTGAGATATCGTGCTGGTAAATGAAGTTTTGGGTTAGATAAAAGAGAGCAGTGAGTTATCGGTCTGCGTTGTAAAGGCTACGATGCGATAAGTTTATTCTGGTCTCACCCCCTTTTCATCCGATTACCCGGAAAACCGGCTGTTTTTCCCCGCCTGATTCCATCTTCCCTCCAGTAGAGGAAAGATGTAAAAAATACGTCCAAATTGTTGGTACCAAAAAAGGGAATTGCAACGTTTATTATACAACAAAATCGGGCGGTTCAATCCCTGGCGATCAACGGGCGCGGCTCTTGGTGGATGGTCAGCTCGAAAACATCCGGGCGGGCGTAATGACCGGCCACGTCCAGCATCCATTTCGAGCCGATCTGGGACGGGTCGACCTGGGCATACAGGATGCCTTCCCGATCGCGCAGCGGCCCGGCCAAAAAATCACCATCCGGCCCAACGATGGCGCTGTCTCCCCGATTGATCCATTCGCCGGGACTTGCATAGAAACGCTGTTTGAGATCCAGCCGGTCGGGGAGATCGGTTTTGCGCAGGAGCATCCCGCTGCTCAAGACGGTCACCCGCCCCTCGCGGGCGATGTGGCGCAAGGTTGCCAGCCAGGCCTCACCCCGGTCCCAGGTGGGGGCCAGGTACAGGCGCACACCCCAGGCATACAGGCTGTAGCGCGCCAGCGGCATGTAGTTTTCCCAGCAGATCAGGCCGCCGATCTTACCCATGGGAGTATCGTATACGGCCAGGGTGCTGCCGTCGCCCTGCGACCAGACCAGGCGCTCTCCCCCGGTGGGGACCAGCTTGCGGTGTTTGCCGCATACGTTCCCCTGGTCGTCCAGATAGAGCAGGGTGTTATACAGGCTGGCGCCGCTGGCCTCGCCGTTGCGCTCGGAGACGCCCAACGCCACCCAGGCTCCCGCCTCACGCGCAGCTTCGCCCAGGCGCAGGGTGTCGTGGCCTGGGATGTCGATCGATTGTGCGAGGAATTCCGCGTAAAGCTGTCCCAGCAGGCTCTCCTCCCCCGCCGGGATGGCCCAAACCCAATCCGGGTAGGTCGGGATAAACGATTCAGGGAAAACCACCAGCCGCGCGCCCTTACTGCCCGCCTCGCGGATTAACTCACAGGCTTTTGCTACGGTCGCCTCGCGGTCGAGAAAGACCGGCGCCGCCTGGACGACGGCGACTGTAAATGGATCGGAAGGGTTGGACATTCTGAATTCCCTACTGTATCCTCGGCCAGTCCAATAAAAGAACTTCGGCCAGCACGCGCGGGTTGACGTTGGCCTCCTGCTGTTCCAGGCTGTTTTCTACGGCGCTGACACGCGCGCGCGCGTCGGCCAGGGTGATCCATTGAGCCAGCTCGCGCAGCTCTTTATCGCGGTCCAGGTTGACCAGGGGGGTCTCCGCTCCGGCAGTACACAGCAAAATATCGCGCCAGAAGGATACCCAGGTAAAAAGCACCTGGCGGAAGGTTTCACGGTCGCGGGCGATCTTCTCGGCATAAGCGAAACGTTCGCGGCGTGGTTCGCGGATCAAACGCAGCGCGTCATCCACCCACTGTCTGCGCCGGTCCATATCGGCAGGATCGGCCAGCAGCCGGCGGGCAATCCCCAAGCGGCCCCCGGCCAGATGAGCCAGGCGGCGCGCCTGGTCGGCGGGGAGCATCTCGCTGCGCTGCAGGGCGGCTGCCAGACCATCTACCGCCATCGGGCGCAGGCGGATCACCTCGCAGCGCGAAACGATAGTGGGCAGCAGGCTTTCGGGAGTGTCGGCGGTCAGCAGCAGGATGACTTTGGATGGGGCTTCTTCCAACGTTTTGAGCAAGGCATTCGACGCGCTGGCATTGGCCTCGTGGAAGCGCAGCAGCAGGGCAATTTTATAGCGGGCTTCGTAAGGCGCCAGGGACAGGCTGTGCTGCAAGGTACGGATCTGCTCGACTTTCAGCGTACCGCCCTCCTGCTCGGCCTGGATCACAAACAGATCGGGGTGCTGCTGGCGCTCGATCTGCGCGCAGGCACGACAGGTTCCGCAGGGCTGCCCCGGTTCGGGCGGCTGGAGACAGTTGAGCGCCTGGGCAAAACGCAGCGCCAGGCTGCGCTTACCGACACCCGGGGGCCCAGCAAAGAGATAGGCATGGCGCTGGTTTTGGTGAGCCACGTGCTCCGCAAGGAGCTGGGCGGCCCAGTCATGTCCGGTGATGTTCCAGGTCATGGGTTGATTGTAGCATAGTACGTGAGTAACGAAATGGGAGGAAGCCCCTTTGATCTCTTTCACCAGAACGGACACAGATACTGCCGGATGGAGCGAGACCAGAAGGTGGACGTGGTCCGCTATACCTCAAAATACGCTATAATTCCCCCTCTGAGGAACTTATGGATATTCTTTCTGGATTGAACTCGCAGCAGCGCCAGGCGGTGACCGCCGGGCTGGGACAAACCCTGGTGTTGGCCGGCCCGGGATCGGGCAAAACACGCGTGCTGACCCACCGGATCGCCTATCTGATCGGCGACATGGGCGTGCGCCCTTACAATATCCTGGCGGTGACTTTTACCAATAAGGCCGCGCGTGAAATGGAAAACCGGGTGGCGAAACTGTTGAGCGGCAGCGCCCAGGGTCTTTTCCTGGGCACCTTCCACGGGGTATGCGCGCGCATCCTGCGGCGCGAGGCTGACCGGCTGCCCTTCGAATCCAATTTCGTCATTTTCGACGCCGACGACCAGGAGACGCTGGTCAAGCGCGCCATCCGCGAGATGAATCTGAATGAGAAGCTGTACCGCCCGGCCAGCATCCATGCCGCCATCTCACGCGCCAAAAATGAGCTGATCGTGGCCGATAATTTCCCGATCAACACCTACCGGGATGAGATCGTGGCGCGCGTCTTCCGGCGCTACCAGGAACTGCTGCTGAACTCCAACGCAGTGGATTTCGATGATCTGCTGCTGTGGGCTGTGACCTTGTTCGAACAGAACCCAGACGTGCGCGAAAAGTACGCCCGACGCTTCGAGCACGTGCTGGTCGATGAGTTCCAGGACACCAACCAGGCCCAGTACACGCTGCTGCGCCACATGTGTTCTTACCACCTCAATATCTTCGTGGTGGGAGATGAAGACCAGTCGATCTACCGCTGGCGGGGCGCGGATTACCGCAACGTACTGCGCTTCGAGCAGGATTATCCGGAAACCCAGAAGATCCTCCTCGAACAAAATTACCGCTCCACGCAAAACGTACTGGACGCGGCACGAGCGGTGATCGACCACAACGAGCACCGCACTCCCAAGCACCTGTTCTCCGACCGCGGCCGGGGAGAGAAGATTTCGCTTTACGAAGCGGGCGACGATTACGCCGAAGCCGCCTATGTGGTCGATACCATTGCCCAGGAGATCGTCGGAAAGCGCGCCCAGGCTTCCGATTTCGCGATCATGTACCGCACCAACGCCCAGTCGCGCCTGCTGGAAGAGGCCTTTCTGCGCAATGGGCTGCCTTACCGGTTGGTCGGCGCACAGCGCTTCTACGGCCGGCGCGAAGTCAAAGATGTACTGGCCTACCTGCGCCTGGTGCACAACCCGGCCGACGAAGTCAGCCTGGCACGCGCGATTAACATCCCCCCGCGCGGGATCGGCGATAAGACCCTGATCGCGCTCCAGGTGCGCGCTCAGCAGACCCGCCTCAACGCCAGCCAGATATTGATGGAACTCGGCCGCGGCCCCGACAGCCCGCACTGGACCACCTTCTCCGGGAGGGGGGCGGTGGTGCTGGCGGACTTTGGCAGCCTGCTCTCCACCTGGATCGGCCTCAAAGACAACCTGGCGCTGCCCAGCCTGTTCGATCGCATCCTGGCAGACATCGATTACCGGCGTTTTATTGACGACCAGAGCGAAGAGGGCCAGGACCGCTGGGCCAACGTGGAAGAGCTGCGCCGGATCGCCTTCGAATACCAGGATCGCGGGCTGGTGGAATTCCTGGAAAACCTGGCGCTGGTCTCCGACCAGGATACCCTCCCCGAAGCGGTCAACGCGCCGACTTTGCTCACGCTGCACGCCGCCAAGGGGTTAGAATTCCCCAGGGTTTTTATCGTGGGAATGGATGACGGCATTCTGCCGCACAGCCGTTCGTTTGACGAGCCAGAGGAGATGGCCGAAGAGCGCCGCCTGCTGTACGTGGGTCTTACCCGCGCCAAGGACCGCCTGTATATTGTGCGCGCCGACCAGCGCGGAGCGCGCGGCAACTTGCAAGAGACCATCCCCTCGCGCTTCCTGGGCGACATCCCCGATCCGCTGGTCGAAGGCCGGCGCCGAGCCGGTTCCCAGCGGATGGGAGGGAGACAATCGTCCGATTACACCACCTGGCAGACTCCGGCCTCGCGAGCATCCAGCTCATTCGGCCGGCAGAGCACGGCCGGCAAAGCCCAGCCGTCACCTTCGACCGGCAGTTTCAGCAGGCAGGCGGCTCCCATTATCCAGCAGCGCTACCAGGCCAATATGCGCGTGCAGCACCCGGTTTGGGGTGAAGGGCTGGTCGCGGACAGCCGTATCCAGGATGGCGACGAGGTCGTGGACATCTTTTTCGAGACCGTGGGGTTCAAGCGCGTGGTAGCATCGCTGGCAAACCTGGAAATTATCAAGTAGTATAGAGTTCACAGTCAACAGTTTAGAGTTCACAGTTCGCCGACCCGCCGACCCAGACACCGGGTGTTTCCGAAAACACCCGGTGTCTGGGTCGGTGTCTGTTTTTGCCCGCACGGAAATCGATGGAATTTTTAAAGGATGGTCTGCATCCACTCAACAGGACGCGGAGCGTCCATCAGTTGGTTCCACTCTCTGTGTGGAACCAGGGGGACCCAGAGGAAACAGAGGAGGAATCCAGGTTGACGGATGGGGAAACATTCACTATACTTAAACAAACCGACCGGTCGGTTTTAAATCTTGCGATCAAGGAGCCGCCATGCAGCAGCGCAGTGAAGAAACCCGGGCGCGCATTTTACAGGCTGCCTTCCAGCTTTTCTCACAAAACGGCTATGACGCGACGGGAGTTGCCGAGATCTGCGCGGCGGCCGGGGTGAGTAAGGGCGCTTTCTACCACCACTTCCCCACCAAACAGGCCGCCTTTTTTGAGCTGTTGGAGGGCTGGTTGGCCGGATTGGACCGCCAGATGGACGCGATCCTGGCAGCCTCGCAGAATATTCCACAAGCGTTGATCGAGATGGCAGGTATTTTGCAGGAGGTCTTTCGAGCTGCCGGTGACCGCCTGCCCATGTTCCTGGAATTCTGGTCGCAGTCCAGCCGCGACCCGCAGGTCTGGAAAACCACTATCGCACCCTACCGCCGCTATCAAGACCAGTTTGCCGGCGTGATCCAAAATGGCATCGTGGAAGGATCGCTGCGCCCGGTCGATCCGCCGGTTGCGTCCCGGGTTATCCTGGCCCTGGCTACCGGACTGCTTCTCCAGGGCTTGCTCGATCCACAGGGCGCGGCCTGGGATGAAATACCCCTGCAGGGGATGGAAATCCTGCTGAGGGGCCTGGAAAGGAGAGAGGCATGATCCTGGTAACCGGTGCTACTGGCCATATTGGGAACGTTGTCGTGCGCGAACTGATCCAACGCGGCATGCGAGTCCGCGCGCTCGTACTGCCCGGTGAGGACAGCACACCCCTGGACGGGCTGGATGTCGAGCAGTTCGAAGGAGATATTCTCGACCCTGAATGCCTGTGCCAGGCGATGCAATCGGTGGAGATCGTCTACCACCTGGCAGGTATGATCTCGATTGTACCCGGTCAGCAGGACGACCTGGTCCGCCGGGTAAATATCCAGGGCACCCTCAATGTATTGAAGACGGCCCGTGAGTGCGGGATAAAACGGTTGGTCTATACCAGTTCGATCCATGCCATCCGCCGCGCCGCCGATGGGGTGACCATCGACGAAACTCTATCTTTCGACCCTGAGAACCCGTACGGGGAATACGATCGTTCGAAAGCCAAAGCCACCCTGGCCGTTCTGGATGCTGCCCGCAGTGGATTGGATGTGGTGATTGCCTGTCCGACCGGAGTGATCGGTCCTTTCGACTTCCGCAAGTCCGAGATGGGCAGCCTGATCTGCGACTGGATGCAGCCCAAGATCCAGTTCGTGGTCGACGGGCATTATGATTTTGTGGATGTACGGGATGTTGCCCAGGGGCTGATCCTGATTTGCGAGCGAGGGCGCACCGGCGAAGCCTATATCCTTTCCGGAGAGCGCATCGCCCTGGCCAGGATTTTGGATGAAGTACAGTTTTCCAGTGGGGTCCATTCTGCGCGCATCCGCGTCCCGATCTGGCTGGCGCGGTTGGCCGCGCGGCTGAGCCCGCTGTTCTGCCGGATCTTCAAACTTCGCCCGCGTTTGACCAGCTATTCACTCGAAACCGTGCTGGGGAACTCGAATATCAGCCGGATCAAGGCGCAAAAAGAACTGGGCTACCACCCTCGCCGGTTGGGCGAATCGATTGCGGATACCGTCCGCTGGTGGCGGCAAGCAGCGGCATTTACGAAGTAAATTGGACGCAAAGGTAGATCCAGGGGAATTCGTAGGATTGGAAGACGGTCGACAGAGGGTTATGGGCGTTTCGCATCCCGATTATTTTCAAGGGGGTTATTTTCCCACAGATCTGATTGAGCCTCGGAGAGGGTGTGAGCGAGCGTATTAGGCTCTTGCGCGGTTGCCAGCCCCAGGCTGAAGCGAACTACTTCGCTGCCCTCCAGCCGCCGCTCGGCTTCCACACATTTCCGCACCCGTTCGAATATCTTGCGCGCCGCTTCTTCACCGGTATGGGGCAGCAAGACTGCGAATTCGTCCTCCTGGATGCGCGCCAGGATATCCTCGATCCGAAAGGCGCAGCGCAGCACCTGAGCCGTCTGGCGCAAAATCTGGTCCCCGGCGCCCGCGCCTCTCTGGTCGTTGATAGCAGCCAACCCGGCCACGCTGCACACCAGAATACTGATGGGGAACATGCGGCCGGGGTCCATGCGCTCCATTTCGGTTGTAAAAAAGACCCGGTTATACAGCCCGGTCAGCGCATCATGGGTAGTGTAGAAACGCAGCTCTTCCTCGATTTTTTTCTGCGCAGTGATATCGTGGCCGACGTGCTGGAATTCCACAAGCCGGCCCTGGGTATCGTAGATCCCGCGTTTGGTCCACTGCAGCCAGCGCGCTTCCGGATGGGTAGACAGGGTGCGGTGCACGTAGGTGACCACCGGATTTTCCGGTGTGATCAGGGCCGTTACCTGTTCGATTTTTCGGCGGTCTTCATCGGGGATGAGCGGCATAAAACGGCGCCCCACCAGCTCCTCACGTGGGATCCCATAATACTGGCAGTATGCATCGTTTACGAATGTGATTGTGCCTTCCGGCGTCCGCCGGCAGATCAATTCGGTTTGTTCCTCTACGATCGACCGGTAAAGGCTGCTGCCTGGCTGCTTATGCTGCTCGGAATGGTTCGCTTCTTCCATCCTTATCTTTCACCTGTTACTTGCAGCGGTTCGGGTTTTCAATTGTCCAGACGAGCGGAATTCAACCCCATTGTACTATGAATTGGCTAAAGCGGCTGTAAAATATCTTTAAATATGCGGATCTTTTTCAACCGCTTCAGCGTCCTGGATACAGGCTGGGTTTACCCGACTGCCTGCCAGCGCCGACCTCTCCCAGTCCGAGGGCGAGCTGGCTTTTTATTATGGTGAAATCACTATGGCTTCGGTCCCTCTCTCTCGATTAGCTGCGCTCTTCCTGCTCCTGAGCGCCTCGGTGGCCGGCTGCATCCCCACCACCCCTACCGCTACCCTCACTGTACTGGTTCCCACTCCCACTCCAAGCGCTCCGGTTCCTACCCAAACGAACACGGCTCCAGCGCTCGACACCGACCAACCCCCCGACCCTGAACCGACCACCCTTCCCACCGGGGTCGTCGCCGGTCCCGTCATCACCGCGCAGAATGCCGCCCAGGTGCATTCGGTTGCCGATACCCAGGTGGGTTATTCTAGCCGGATTATCTGGGGCAAGAACAGCCAATCCCTTGCGGTCCTTCAGGAGAGCGGGCCGGCTGTCTTCCGCTTCGACCCGCTAACCGTCGAATTCGAGCTTCAGGTCCCTTCTCCTCAGCGGGTGGGAGACTTCTCGGCGGATGGGCACACCGCGGCGGTGCTGGTCGACGAGCAGAGCGTTGAACTGCGCGAAATTTCCAACGGGCAGGCTGTGCAAACCATCCAGCCAGATGGGATCGTCCTGGGCGCCAGTTTCTCCCCAGATGGTACGCAGATCGCGCTGCCATCCGGGGACGAGTGGGCGGTCCATCTGTTCGATGTGGCCAGTGGACAGTTCATCAAAACCCTGACCGGGTTCGAGACGGCTGCTCCAATCTACAACGCCCTCTTCTCTGCCGATGGAAAATCCATCCTGTATTGGGCCAGGGCGACCCTCCAGGCGCAGGACATCGCCACCGGCCAGATGGGGCCTGCGCTGAACCACGAAGATTTTGTCATGGCGCTTGCCACCACCCAGGATGGGAATACCCTGGCCGCGGTCACCGGGAAAACCGTGGACGACACCTACACCCCTATCGTCCAGCTGTGGGATCCCCAGAGCGGCGCCGACCTGGGTTTCCTGACCCTGCCCGGCCCTTCCAGCGCCGTGAGCTTCTCTCCGGACGGACAGCTTCTCGCCAGCGGGGTGGGCGCCGACATCCTTCTGTGGGATATGGCATCCCAATCCATTGCCGCTACCCTGAGCGGGCAAACCGGGTCGATCACCAGCCTGGCTTTCTCACCAGATGGAACCACCCTGGCCTCTACCTCGGATGACGGCCAGCTGCGCTTGTGGCGGGCCACGCCTTAGGAATTGGCCCCACCATCCAACCAGGTGGAATGGAGCTATTATCCAAATTAAGAATATAATCAATATATCCAGAACCCTGGAAGAACAATTTATAAGGCCGCGATAACTACCCATCCACACTTCACTGCCGCTGGTTGGAGCCGAGCTTCATGAACAACCCCACTCCCAACGAACTGAAACGTGCTTCCGAATTTATTCGCAATGGACGCCTGGTAGAGGCCAGGGCTATCCTGGTCGATTTTATCAAGCAAAACCCGGGTTCCGACCATGCCTGGTCTCTAATGAGCTTCGTCGTGAACGAGCCAGAGCAGCAGATGGACTGCCTGCGGCGCGCGCTGCGCATCAACCCGAACAATTTCCAGGCCCAGGCCCGGCTCAACCAGCTCACGCTGGCTGCGCGCTCCCCCGATCCCCGGCCCGCTCAGACCCAGGTTTCTCCCTTTGTAATCGACAAGCCGCTGGCCGGAAGAGACGAGGAGTTCACCCCCGCTGCGAGGACAGCACCGGTCCCCACCATCCCTACCCCGCCGTTGAGAGAAAACCTGCTCACCCCGGCCGCTTCCACCGGACACCCAGGCAGCACCCGAAAACCGCCGGTCTCCGCCGCAGGCCAAAAGGCCGCCAAAGCCAAGGGGCCAGGTGCGCTGCTTTGGATTGGGGTGGCATTCCTGGGGCTCCTCATCGTGGGAGGAGCGGCGGGTATTATTTTCACGCTCCAGTCCCAGGCTAACCAGGAGTATGCTGCCGTGCAGTTAGGGCTGGCCCAGACTCCATCGATCACCCCATACCGCACCCTGCCGCCTACCTGGACCATCACCGCTACCCCCACCTTCCTGCCGACCAGCACCCCGCGGCCCACCAAGACACCCACGGCTACCCCGACCTATATCTCCGTCAATCCAACCACCAGTTTTCAAATGGAGAAGATCGAGAAGCAGGTAGCGGATTTACGCGGGCTGCCGATCAAGACCAGCATCCCGCATTACATCCTCCCGATCAACCAGGCCGAGATGATCCTGCGCGGCCTGCTCACCGACGAGGATATCGCCGAGCTCGGCCGCCAACAGCGCGTGCTCAGCATGTTGGGCTTGATCAAACCCACCTACGATATGGTCCGGCTGACATTGAACCATATGGCGGATAATATCGGAGGGTTCTTTATCCCGTCTACAAAAGAGATCTTCGTCCTGGGTATCAAGTTCGGTGGGATCGAGCACTACATCTATTCGCACGAATACGACCATGCCCTGGTAGACCAGAGCTATGACCTGAGCGGATTCGGGGTATACCCCTTCTGCGCTCTGGACCGGCAGTGGTGCCAGGCCATCACCGCCCTGGTCGAGGGGGATGCAACGCTGCTGATGGACCAGTGGTGGAACCAATATGCCAGCCCACAAGACTACCAGGATATTTTCAATTACAACCCGCCCATGCTGACCCTGCCCGAGGAGTTTGCGCCGCCATACGTGATCCAGGACGTAAGTTTTCCCTACGTCCAGGGTTATAACTTTGTCAACTACCTGCATAAACGCGGCAACTGGAACCTGGTCAACCAGGCTTATCAGAACCTACCGTTAAGCACCGAACAGATCCTGCACCCGCTAAAATACCTGGCCAGCGAAAAGCCCCTGCCGGTAACGGCGCCCGCCCTGGATGGAATCCTGGGGTCTGGCTGGGAGATGCAAGACAACAACATCCTGGGCGAATGGACCACGTACATGATCCTGGGCTACAGCGCGGACCTGGCCAGCCAGATCGATCCAGTCACGGCCGAAAAAGCGGCGGCCGGCTGGGGCGGAGACCGCTACCAGGCTTATTACAACGCAGAGCTGGATGCAAACGTACTGGCTATCCAATGGGTGTGGGATACCCAGGCGGATGCCGGCGAATTCCGCAAAGCCCTGGTCGATCACCTGGACAAGCGCTTCCGCGGCAGCAGCCTGGAGGCCGAGCAGATTTCCGGAAGCTGCTGGGAAGCCAACAGCCAGACCACCTGCGTGTATAGCACGGATCGCCAGACGCTGTGGTTGATCGCCCCCGATCTGGCCACCTTGAACCTGATCCGGTCGCAATATCCGGATTTCTAACAGGAAGTTCCAACTCATTCGTTGAATTCATCCGCCGCGGGGGTAGCGGGTAGAGGGTCGAGGGTAGAGGGCGGCTGAAGCCACCCTCTACGTTTGCGAAGCCGGCTGCGCCGGCTGAAAAATCCCCGGGGAATTCGGTTGAGCCGGCGCAAGCCGGCTTTGCAAGCATAGCGGGGGGATTGATGGAAAGGCTGAGCCGACAAACCCCACCCCAACCCCTCCCCAAAATGCTGAAAAGCGCATTTTGGGGAGGGGCCCAGACCGCAAACGCCGCGGTGCGAAGCCAGGCTGGGCCGGCTACAAAGGCCTCGTAAGGGCGACCCGTGGACTGGAAACCGACCCGATCCGGCCATCCACCTGGGTCGCCCTGGATGGGAGGGTCCGCTTCACACACCCCGGGTCGCCCCTACAGACACAGGGTTGGATTCATCCGCCGCAAGAATAGCGGGGGGATTGATTACCCTGCGGGAGTTCGGCTTTGTAACCACACAGGTGGTCAGCCCTGAAGGGGAATCATCTTTGCGAGACATGCATCGGCCTAAATCCATTAAATTTCGGGGGATGCCTGTCTTTTTGCGCAACCTTTTTGAAAAAAGTTTCGTAATAGGTATTGGAAAGAAACAAAGGAGGCGCCTATGAAAAAGACATCCCTGATCCTCAGCATTACCCTCACAGCGGCCATCTTGCTGGCAAGCTGCAACATCCTCCAACCCCAGGCCTTCACGCCTGTCCCCGAGCCCGATACCTGGCCCACCCACGGCTGGCAGAGTTCGACCCCCGAAGCGCAGGGCATGGATTCCGAGAAACTGGCGGAAATGTTCGAGAAGATCCAGGCAGAACAGATGAACCTGCACAGCCTGCTGATCGTGCGTAACGGATATCTGGTAAGTGAGGTTTATTTCGACCCGTATACCGCGAACGAGCAGCATTATGTAGCTTCGGTGACCAAGAGCGTGATCAGCGCCCTGGTGGGGATTGCTGTCGGCCAGGGCAAGCTGCAGGGCGCCAGCCAGAAAGTGCTGGATTTCTTCCCCGATCGCCAGCCGGCCAACCTGGATGAGTCGAAGAAATCGATGACGTTGGGCCATCTTCTCTCCCTATCCTCCGGAATGGAGCTCACCGACTTTACCGCAAAACCCCAGATGGAACAAAGCGAGGATTGGGTCCAGTTCGCCCTGGACCTGCCCATGGCGTCCCAGCCGGGGACCCGTTTTGGCTACGGCAACGCACCCGTCCACCTGCTCTCCGCAATAGTTCAAAAAGCCACCGGGGAAGATGCGCGCAGTTATGCCAACCGGGAGCTTTTTGCGCCGCTCGGCATCCCCGGCGCAACCACCCAAAAATGGGCAGCGGATCCCCAGGGGGTTACCTCGGGGGGAACAGGGCTGTACCTGACCCCGCGCAGCATGGCAAAACTCGCCTTCCTGTATCTACACGGAGGGAAATGGGATGGAGAGCAGATACTCCCGGCCAACTGGGTGGCGGAATCGTTTAGCGAGCACATCTTGGTCGGGAAAGATGTAAACTTTGGAAATCAGGAGCGCAAGTATGGTTATCTGTGGTCTATCTTCCCCGAGCAGAAGTACTTCACTGCTTTTGGGATGAGCGGGCAGCACCTGTATATTGTGCCTGAGAAAAATATGGTGGTGGTCACCACGGCCGGTTTGCAGCCCGACGAGGACAGCCGGATTATCAGCCTGGTCAATGACTATATCATCCCCTCCGCCGCCTCAGAAACAGCCCTGCCGGCCAACGATCGAGCCCAGGCCCACCTGGAGGAGCTGACCGAATATGCGGCCCAGCCTCGCCAACCCGTCCCGGCCCTACCCGAGACCGCGCTGGCTGTTTCCGGGAAAACATTTGGCATGGATGAGAACCCATATGGATGGAAGATGATCACCCTGACCTTTACCCCGGACGCGGATACTGCCGCGATTGCGGTCGATGCGCTCAGCGCGCAGATTGGCCTGGACAACGTCTACCGGTTTACCTACCTGAAAGACACGCCGCCGGCTGTATTCCGGGGGAGATGGGAAACTACGGACACCTTTTTAATCGATGCGGTCAACCTGGGTGAGATTGCTCAGGTCCACTACCGGGCGCAGTTTAGCGGCGATGGGCTGGTGATCGAATGCGTGGACAGTTTCTCAGGCAGTACTTTTCTCAAGGTTTCAGGGCAGCTGGTGGAGTAAGCCGGCGCCACATAATGAATTAAAAAGGAATCGATTCGATGAAAAATAGTCCCGCATATATCGCTTCTCTGGTGCTTACGATTGCACTGACCCTCCTGGCAGTCTTTACGCTGCTGCCTCTTTTCGGCGTCATCAGCCTGCGCACCTTTGCACCCTTGAGCACCCTGCTCCTGGTGGGGCTGACGGCGCTCAACTGCACGCTGCGCGCGCAGCGGTTGCGGAAGGCCAGAGAAGCCGCCATGGAAGAGTAAAACAGTTTGGACTATAAACCCAGACACCGGGTGTTTCCGGAAACACCTGGTGTCTGGGTTTTTTCTGTTTCCGACCCCTTCTCTACTTTTCCACAAATACCCTGGAAGATATCGCCGGTCCCAGCACGACCTCTTCGACGTTTGCGCCGATGCTCACGCGCAGGGTCTGGTCGAAGGGCACGTAGTCGAGCACGCGGACCGTCGCCTTGGGCACCAACCCAATGCCTTTAAGATAACGCAGCAGATCCGGGTCGTCATCTCCAATGCGCAGCACGCGCGCGGTATCTCCCGCCCGCAGTCGGAGCAGCGGGGTCTGTGGGGACAGATCCAGCTGCAGATCCTGGGTAGGGATCGGGTCGCCGTGCGGGTCCACACCCGGGTTTCCCAACGCCTCGGACAGGTGTTCCTCGAGATGATCCGAAATAAAATGCTCGAGCCGGTCGGCTTCTTCGTGAACCTCATCCCAGGTAAAGCCCAGGGCCTGGACCAGGTACAGCTCGATCAGCCGGTGCTGGCGGATCACTTTGAGGGCCGCCAGCCGGCCTTCGCGGGTGAGCTGGACGCCCTGGTGCTTTTGATATTCCACCAGCGGGGGCTGCCCGCCTTTGCCGCCGGCCAGTTTCTGGAGCATATTCGTCACCGAAGCCGCCCGCACCCGCAGCCGTTTGGCCAGCGCGTTGGTCGAAGCCGGCTCGCCTGCTTCGGTTAGCGAAAAGATGGCCTTGAGATAATCCTCGATGGCTGGGGTCAGATCTTTTTCGATGGGCATGATAGATATTTTACCCGAACTCCGTTCAGACACATCCTCTCAGACACCCGGTGTTTCCAAAAACACCGGGTGTCTATGGGCGCCTAATTCACCACCGCCTCTTGAGCGTGGCGGCGACCGGCTTCGGTCAGCCACAGGCGGCTGCCCTCCTCGCGGATCCAGTTTTGCTGGCGGGCGCGCTTCACCACTCCATCGGCAAAGACTGCCGGCCAGCGCATATGCACGCGCAGATGCTCCACCCGGCTTTCCCAATCCACCTGTGGGGTGTGCTCGTGGTTGAGCAGGTGGATAACCAGCATCGATTGAGCAAACTCCCAACGCTGGCGGGCCCGCCGCCGGGCCTGTGCGATCAGCCCGCGCTCTGGGGCTAACAGCATCACCAATCCGAAGATCAGACCGGCTATGGTGGCCATCGAACCGGCGATGGATATATCCAGCCAGTGAGCCACCCAGTAACCACTCACCGCGCTGGCGACCCCCAGGCCGGCGCTCAACCCGATCATGCGCGGCAGCGAATCGGTCAGCAGGTAAGCCGCCGCGGGCGGAGCAATCATCAACGCGACCACCAGGATCGAGCCGACCGAGTCGAAGGCGCCCACTGCGGTGATCGAGACCAGCCCCATCAGCGCGTAGTGGATCAGCGCCGGGGCAAAGCCCAGCACGGCAGCCAGGGCGGGATCGAAGGTTGCCAGCTTGAGCTCCTTATAGAAGATCAGGATAAACAACAGGTTGAGCAGGGCAATCCCGCCCATCACATACAGCGAGACCGGGCCCAGATCCAGCCCATTTATTTCCAGGCGGTCGAAGGGTGCGAAAGCCAGCTCGCCCAGCAGGACCGCGTCGGTGTCCAGGTGGATATCCCCGGCAAAACGCGATATCAAGATCACCGCAATGCTAAACAAGGCCGGGAAGACCAGCCCTATGGCCGCATCCTGGCGCACCAGGCGGGTGCGCAGCAGCAGCTCGACCAGGCTGACCGTCAGCACACCGGTCGCCGCGGCGCCCAGCACCAGCAGGGGTGAGTTGATGTCCTGGGTGATAAAAAAGGCAACCACGATCCCAAGCAGGACCGTATGGCTGATAGCATCGCTCATCATCGCCATCTGGCGCAGCACGAGGAACACCCCCGGGAGAGCACACGCAATAGCCACGATCGCTGCGATCAGTTGTATTTCAATCTGCGCCTGGCTCATTGGGCACCTCCAGCCGGTTCGCTTTGCGTGCTAACCTGGTGCTCGGCAGCCTCTGCGCCGGCCGGGGTCAGCGCCCATTCGCCGGGAGCCGGCTGGCGCACCCAACCGCGGTCTTCGAGCGCGCGCAAGGAGGCCATGACTCCATAACTCCTGCCGCGCATGGCGCGCAGCACGGCGATCGAATGGCTGTGCTCGCGGTTCTCATGCTGCTCCGAAAGGCGGAACAGGTCTTCCAAAACTGCATCGACGCGCAGTTTGCGGCGGTTGCGCTGGCGGCGCGCAAAGGCCCAGACCAATCCCCGGTTGGGCGCCAGCAGCAGCGAAACCAGCACGATCACACTGATGCTGACCACGATGGTCGGGCCGGTGGACAGCCCGCGGGTGGTGCTGCTGATCGCCGTACCGACCACGCCGGCCAGGGCGCCAAACATGCCCGAAAGGACCACCATCACACCGGTCCGGTCGGTCCACTGGCGGGCGGCCGCGGCGGGAGCCACGATCATCGCGCTCATCAGGACCACACCGACCGCCTGCAGGCCTACGACGATCGCCACCACCAGCAGAGAGGTCAGAAAGATATCCAGTCCGCGCACCGGAAAGCCCAGGCTGGCAGCAAACCCGGGGTCGAAGCTGAGCAGCTTGAACTCTTTCCAGAAGATCAGGGTCAGCAGGATGGCTATCGCCCCCAGGACCGCCATTGAGACCACATCGCGCTCCAGCAGGGCGGCCGCCTGGCCAAACAGGTATTTATTCAACCCGGCCTGGTTGGCGTCCGGCAGGCGTTGGACGTAGGTCAGCAAGACCAGGCCCAGGCCAAAAAAAACCGCCAGGACCAGCCCCATGGCGCTGTCAACCTTGATGCGGGTCGAGCGCACGATGCGCGACATGGCCAGGGCTCCCAGCCAGCCGGAGGCCAGGGCTCCCAGCATCAGCACGAGCGGCTCGCGGCTGCGGGTGATCAGAAAAGCGACCACAATCCCGGGCAGGGCCGCATGGGACATGGCATCCCCGAGCAGGCTCTGGC
>Ga0105104_10000468_pt1 | contig 31204 bp, 26 predicted proteins | sample PPLLaktember2015_3_FD_87034 | JGI IMG/M metagenome (GOLD analysis project Ga0105104, IMG submission 87034) | Freshwater sediment microbial communities from Prairie Pothole Lake near Jamestown, North Dakota, USA - PPLs Lake P7 Core (6) Depth... | ecosystem: Environmental > Aquatic > Freshwater >...
ATGGAATATTTTCGCGGATTGTTAATCGGGCCGGGCGGGAGTCCCGGATTGCGGTAAGTATTATATGGACTATCCACTTTAAGATCGCTGTAGTACAGGCGAGCCGGGCCCTTTCCCAGCGCATAGGAAACCGTCGGGTCCGCCTGCAGCGGCATCCCACGCCTTATTCGATTGTGATAAACTGAAGAAATCGTCCTCGCTTCACTGCGCGTAAAAGTCTCCCATTCAATAATACTGGCCAAAGTGATTATTTCATGAAGCGAAAAACCGAGCTTCACCGATCGTTCAACCGCGCTATCCGGCAAGTGGTTGAAAAAATTGGCAACCATTCTTCGGGCAATCCGACGAGGATCCGTGCCGCTCGCGATGTAATACGTATCAGGATATAAATATCCTTCTAACGTCGGCCCGTCCAGACCCAATTCGCGTATAAATAACGTGTCCTGCACAACCGACATGAAAGTCGTTGAATCTACGCTGAGTCGTGATTGCAGGACAGCCGCCACATCCATCGAGGTGATCCCTTCGCGGAGTGTAACGGGTATTCCCAGAGCCTTTGTATGGGTAAGATTATTGATCAAATCGAACAGGGACTGCCCGCTGGCCAGCTGCATGCTGCCGGCTTGAATCTTGGTATCCGCCCCCATGATGCGAACCGCATATCGAAAAAGCAGCGGATGCTCAATCAATCCTTGTCTGTGCAGAATCTCTGCGATTTCAGCAACGCTCGTTCCCTCCGGAATGGAAACCTGAACCATATGGCGCGGTCCATCTTCGACGGATCCTTCCAACAGAAAACGCGAAAACACTTCTAAAGAAAGCAGAAGGCCAAGCGCGAAAATTACGGTAAGCAGTCCACGCACCGTCCGCGAGATATTTCCGCTGCTACTGGCCATCGCGGGCCTTTCGAAGCGCTATTCTCATCACCGTACCGCGACCCGGAGCAGTGTCCTTAATGAAAAGCCGGCCTCCGTGATAGTCCTCAATAATGCGTTTGGAAAGCGAAAGACCTAAACCCCAACCTCGAGTCTTGGTCGAAAATCCCGGACGAAAAACATTGCGGCGGTTTTTTGACGCGATTCCCGGTCCATTATCGGCGATGTCTACGTACAACCAGAGCGCTTTTTCTTCATGCGTGATCCGGATTTCTCCGCCCGACGACCGCAATGCGTCAATGCTATTTTTGATCAAATTTTCCATCACCCAGCCGAAGAGCTGTACATTGATGCAAATGATCGGATCACCCGGAAAATCAACTTTAATTTCAATCGGTTTTCCGGACTTTGGAAGACGGCGGCGAAAATAGTCCACGGTTTCATGCAGCACGGGCAAGATATGAGTGGGTCCGACAACAGGCTCCGATCCGATCTGTGAAAAGCGCGCCGTTACGCGTTCCAATCGTTGAAGATCCCGTTCCATTTCTTCCAGAGCGTGTTCTTTACCGCCGCCGGACTTGAGCAATTCTATCCATCCCATGAGGGAAGTCAGTGGCGTACCCAATTGATGAGCCGTTTCTTTGGCCAATCCCACCCACACCATGCGCTCTTCACTGCGTTTAATATTCCGGAAACCCGTATAGCCGATGATCACGAACAGCGCGGCGACAACGATTTCAATCCACGGCAGCCATCGCAGTTGACGGATGACAATGGAATCGCCATAGTGGAACCAATCGGTTTGCCGTTCTCCGATGGCAATAGGCAGTGGCGCGTTTCCGCCTTCCCGCATCGCCTTCAACAACAAGCGAAGAGTGGTCTGTGCCTTTGCCGAAGTATCGCCGGGCGCCACCGGAACGTTTTTCCACTGCTTGGGGTTGCCGCTTCCGTCCGTAACAATAATCGGAAAATCCACGGCTTGAATCTGTTCCAGCGCAAGGGCAATCAGATCCGGCGACTCACTGTTTACCAACAGCGAGTAAAGCCGGATTTTCTGCTGAAGTGTATTCCGCGTCGAATCCTTCAACCGCGAAATTAGCACCTGCGTATAGACCAATACGGACACAATAAAAACGACCGCCGTCAGAAACAGTATGCCTTTGAACGTTCCTATATGTTGGTAGGCCAGCCTTCGTCCGATCCACATGGCATGTTGCCGCGCGGGTTAACCGCGCGTATTTCCCTTTAGATCAGAGTGATCTTCGGTACTGTCGTATTTCACGGAATAATCCCTGTCCTTCTCGGTCATGTTGACCATTTTTTCCGCAATCAGACCGAAGGAGAAGAACTGAATTCCAATCACCATAAGAAGGACGCCAAGAAACAGCAAAGGGCGATTTCCAATCCATTTGCCTTGCAGCCAGCCAATGGATAGATACAGATTGATGATAAGACCGGCTAACGTGCAGAGCAAGCCTACGCTGCCGAATAAATGCAAAGGCGCACGATTATAGTTCGAGATGTAGAGCACGGTTAATAAATCAAAAAAACCGTTAAAAAAACGACTCGCGCCAAACTTGGTCTTGCCGTATTTCCTGGCATGATGATGGACGGGGATTTCGCCGATTCGATAGCCTTGTTTAAAAGCCAGAACGGGAAGAAAGCGATGCAGTTCGCCGTATACCGGCAAATCCTTAACGACTTCACGGCGATAGGCTTTAAGACCGCAATTAAAATCATGCAGACGAATCCCTGCGAGCTGACCCGTTACGGAATTAAAGACCTTGGACGGCAGGGTTTTCGAAATCGGATCGTACCGCTTTTTCTTCCAGCCGGAGACCAGGTCATACCCTTCCTCCAGTTTGGCTATTAAAGCCGGAATTTCCGCGGGATCATCCTGCAAATCGGCGTCCATGGTGATAACAAATGTGCCGCGTGCAGCACGAAATCCCGTTGCCAAACCTGCTGATTTACCGAAATTCCGTCGAAAGGATATGACCCTCACCCGCGAATCACGCAGCGCTAAATCGCGGAGCACGAGCAATGAAGCATCCCGGCTGCCGTCGTCAATCCAAATCAGTTCATATTCCTTTTGCAGGCTTTCAAAAACGGTACACAGCTGTGAATAAAGCTCAGGGATGGATTCGGCTTCATTAAAAAGCGGTATGACAACACTAATGAAAGGAAAATTGTGTTCTGCGGTCATGGTGAAGGTTCCGCGTGACTCGGTTGATATGGATCATACGTGAACTCAATGGCGTCCAATTCCATGTCGCTGAGTGTCCACGTTAAGCGTATCGTTGCGGTCGAATCCATGCAGATTGTTTTGTGTGGAATCGGCCAGCCGTGATAATTGTGATATTTACCGTATTGTTTCAGCATCACATCATGACCCGGACGTTGAATCCTTTCCGATTCAATATATCCACCCCGGCCTGAAAGCGTCAGAATGTGCTGAGCTGAATCACAAAAGGCCGAAACAAATACGCGTCCGTCGTGATTCCATATGGAATCCACGCGGAGTCCGCCGCTTCGTCCGCCAACCGGAAAAGGCAATAAATCACGGATATTCCAGTTAGACAGACCAACCGGAATTAATTCCTTTAGATCAGGCGGCTCCTCAACATTGAACGTCCTCGGTGAAATCGTAAGATCCCAATAAATCACCTGATCGGGTGTGATGTAGAAATTCCCTAACAAGCGATCATAGGGTTTCACGAAACCGACTTCATACCGTTCTCCGGTGAGGTAAAGCAAATGGCCGCGGGCACGAAACCTTGCTTCATTCGTCACGACATGCAGTTTGATTTTCGTGCTCATCGAACGCCACATGTCTAAGCGATCCAGATAGGCATGCAGCGCCGTCTCAGCATAGTCGCTATCACTCCCCGCATTTCGCAGAGCATGTCCTGCGGCGCATCCCATAAACAGGATTCCGCACCAACACAGAATCAATATAGTTCTATAGACTGAGTTTCTTGCGCAATGTCTCATTCGAAGGATCCAATTCCAATGCCCGGCGGTAATATTTCATTGCCGTTTTCTGCGACCCTTTACGCCAGTGCACGTCTCCCATGTGCTCCAGTGTTGCCGCGTTGGACGGATCGGCATCCTTAGCCTTTTTCAGCCAATGCAGCGATTCATCCCAGTTGCCTAAACCGAATTCAATCCAACCCATCGTGTCAAGATAGGCACCGTTGTCCGGCTCTTTCTTCACGGCGATGGCCGCTAAATTGCGGGCGCGTTCGAGTTCCATTCCGCGAACGGCCCACATATAAGCCATATTATTCAAATAGACGGGTGCACTGTCGGAAAGAACAATAGCGCGTTCATAAAGTTCGACCGCACGGTCAACACTGTCCAATTCGTCGTAAACCATTGCCAGACTTCCCATCGCGGCAAACATCGTGGAGTCTAAATCAATCGCCTGCCAAAGCACTGGAACGGACTCCACTTTGAGGCCCGCGCGATAGAGCGACAATCCCTTTAAACTAAACAAACTGGCATGCGGCCGTGTATAAACGAGTGCGGAATCAACGACGCGAATGACTTGCGTATAGTTTTGGCGATCCAATTCGATGGCGGCTCTGGCAATCCAGTATCGCGTTTCCTCCATATTCATCCTGTTCGCCCGGAGAATCAACTCTTCGCCCCGAATCGTGTCGCCAATCTGAATATAGGCGTTTCCCAAGGCGAAAACAAGGCCGTCGTCTGAGCTATCCGCGGCAAGAAGGCTGTTCATGAGACGAATGGCCCGGGAAAACTCGCCGGACGTTAAGTAAACGGCCAACACCTGACGACTCAGCAGCGTCGCATCTTCATTCTGCGTTGAGATGCGTTGATATAGTTTCTCCGCTTCATCAAAATTCTCTAATGCGAGTTCCAGAGCCAGCAGTTGACGCAAATAATCTACTCGATCCGGAGCGATTTGGACCAACTTTTTTAGAGTTTCCCGAGCGGCTGGAATTTTCCCCGCACTTCGCTCTAAAAGCGATTTTAATTCGAGTGCGGGTACATAATTCGACTCCTTCCGCAAAGCCCGATCAAGCAAGGTTTCGGCCTGCGTCGGATTGCCTAAGAGCAAATAATCCTGAGCCAGCGCAACATAGATAAACGCGGATGCGGAGTCGTAGCGCAACGCCTCCTGATAATGAAAAACCGCCCGATAATAATCTTCCGAAACATCCGCAACAGAACCGCGAATGAACAAGTCGAGTGCGCGCGTCTTTGCATCCGGCCCTGATCCGGCCGCTAAACAGTTCGCCGCGTGCACAAGAACAAGCGCCGTTAAAAGGAGCAGAGTTCTAAGATTGTTAATGGGAGAATATCCGAAGCACATCATGATACGATACAAAAACAACCAGAAGGAGAAGCAACGCCATGCCGATTTGCTGCATCCATAATTTCACTTTCGTGGAAATCGGTCGGCGAATAATCGCCTCGATAATCGCGTAGACGATGTGGCCGCCGTCCAATGCCGGAACCGGTAGTATATTTAAAAAACCGATAGATACGCTGACATATGCAATAAAAAACAGAAAGGCACCGGAGCCCTGCCGGGCGCTTTCTCCGGAAAGTTTAGCCACTCCCAGCGGCCCCGCAAGCTGTGAAAGGCTGCTTTCACCGGTTGCCAATCCTCGGAAAAAATCAATGATCCCAACCGTGGTCGCCCAGCAAAACACGCCGCCGCGCGTTATAATTTCGCCTGCACTGGCAGATCGAATATTGACCTTGGGAGCGATGCCAATCATACGGCGTTGCGAACCGTCGCCACTCATGTCCGTGGCAAAACGGAAAGCAATCGCTTCTCCGGCTCTGTCCAGCGTTAGGGAGATGGAATCACCGGCTGTGCTGACCGCGGCGATCAGATCATCCCAGGTGGCCGTTTTAATCCCATTCACGGATGTGATCTTGTCACCGGCGCGAACCCCCGCATTCAAGGCCGGTTTTCCGTCCAGCGCTTCACCAACTGTGGTACCGTCGAGTTCGCCGATTCCTGTCGCCGCCGTCAAACCGGCAATAATCAGAAAAGCTACGAAGTAGTTCATCAGGACACCGGCGGCCAGAACAAACACCTTTTGCCAGACGTTTTTCGACATGAACTCATCCGGCGCTCCGGTGACACCCCCTTCTTCCAATGACTCATCAACCATTCCGGCGATCTGAACATAGCCGCCCAAAGGAATCCACGACAAAGCGAATTCCGTCTCGCCGATTTTTCGGGAGATGGCCGTCGGCGGAAAACCTATGGAAAAACGTTTAACGCGCATGCCCGTCAACCGTGCCGCGGTAAAGTGACCAATCTCATGAATGATGATGATCACTCCGATAGTCACGATGAATGATGCCAACGTCAACAGCATGTATCGTCCTGAATTGATTAATTCAACGAAGTAATAGCTTCTGTCGCCAGGCGACGCGCCGCAACGTCCGCTCTGCGTACTGTTATAATATCATCCAGCGGTTCATCGGGCCAAGCATCCAAGACCGATTGAAGAACTTTCGCGATGTTCCCAAAACGTATCCGATGATTAAGAAAGGCATCCACGGCCACTTCATCGGCAGCGGATAGGGCGGCCGGAACCGTACCGCCGCGCTCCAGAGCCTGAAATGCGATGTCTAAACAGGGAAATTTGCCGGATGGAACCGGATCAAACGTTAAAGACCGAATGTGTTCGATCCCTGTCTGAATGAGATCACTTTTCAGCCGCTCCGGGTACGATAACGCAAATAGAATCGGCAGGCGCATATCGGGAACACTGAGTTGGGCTTTGATGCTACCGTCTACAAATTCCACCATAGAATGAACAACCGATTGACGATGAATCACAACTTCGATGCGCTCGGCCGGAATTCCGAAAAGCCGATTCGCCTCAATAACCTCTAATCCTTTATTGAACAGTGTCGCCGAATCAATGGTGATTTTCTGCCCCATCTTCCAAGTCGGATGCATCAACGCACGCTCAACCGACACGCCTTCCAGTTCAGCCGTTTCGAAATCCCGGAAGGGCCCTCCCGAAGTCGTTAGCCAAATTTTTCGTATGGAATCGAGTTTCTCTCCGAGCAAACATTGATAAATTGCGCTGTGTTCCGAATCAATCGGCAGAACTTCCGCCCCGTGATCAATCGCCATTTTCATTACAATCGGGCCGGCTGCAACCAATGTCTCCTTATTGGCCAGCGCCACGGAAATGCCGCGCCGCAACGCTGCCGCGGTCGGTTCCAAGCCTGCTCCGCCGGATACGGCGTTAACCAGAAGATCATAGTCCGTATTCGCCGCCTGTTCTTCCAGAGCATTCAAACCTGAAAAGACATGCGGAATTCCGCTTCCCTCTATTTCGCGCCGTGCCCCCTCACTATCAGACCCTGTCTCAAACGCCAACGATTGAACTGTGAACTCCCGCGCCGCGGCGACAAGACCGGTGAGATTGCTGCGTGCCGCGACACCAACCACCTGAAACCGATCGCCGTGTCTGCGCGCAACGTCCAAAACGGACTGACCAATCGAACCCGTAGCACCCTGCACGAGTAGCCGCTTGCGACGTGAGAGACCGGACAATTACCGATCCTCCGTCAACCGAGCGGTCGCGATCGGAAATCGGGAAAAGACTTCCGTAAAGGCTTCTGCGATCGGGACACGAAGCTCGCCCGGTGATACCACTCGACCAAGTTGTTCGGAAGCGGAGGTAGCTTTTTCGGCTAATTTGTTCCGCAGCTTTTCGCGATCCGGTTCATTCCGCATGAGTAAAAAATCAACAATGCGTAAATGATCGTTGCCGACCAGAATCGAACCGTGCTGCAGGATGGCATTGGTCAGACGGCGCTGCGCGCTGCCGACGATTTTTTTACTATATGCCGTCACTTCCCAACGCGATGTTCTGACGAAGCATGAAATCCTGTTCGGTAGTGCCGTCATCGGTTCGCCGCGTGCATCCGCCTCCGCCGCCACACCGATTCGCTGCAAACCTTTGGCAATGGCTTCGCTGACGAACTGCTGGACCAGAGAGCCGTCCCCTTGTCCGGTACACCCCGAAAGGATGATCGAATAGGTGAGCTCTTGGCTGTGCATAACGGCAGCGCCGCCGGTGGGACGGCGAACCCACATTTGTTTCGCGTGCGATATCCGTTCGTCGTCTAAAACACTGGCATCTTGATGGAATCCCAGCGATATAGTCGGTTCTTCCCACTCATAAAAACGTAGAGTCGGAGGCAAGTCTCCGCGCTCCGCCGCCTGAAGCAAGTCAAAATCTTCGCGCATAAGCACGGAGCCTGGCTTTGCCGGAAGCTGCTCAATATGCAGAAACATTACGCTTCATCCTCGGATCGCAGCCGCTTGTTGCCCGGAATAAGACCTCGTTTCGACTTGGAAATGAATTCGAGAATAATGCGAACTTCCTCAATGTGGCCGTATTCGGCTTGGATTGTTGCTACGGCTTGACTAATATTCAGCTTCGATTGAAACAAAAGACTATAAACGCGTTTCAGTGTAAGACGAGTTTCATCGCTAAACCCTCGACGACGCAGACCGACGGAGTTCAATCCATAATATGAGGTTGGTTGTCCGGTCGCCATAATATAGGGGGGGATATCCTTGGGTACGCGGACGCCCCCGCCGACAAATGCATAGCGGCCGATCCGTACGAATTGATGAACAGGAACAATCCCTCCTAAAATGGCAAAATCTTCGATCTCCACATGACCGGCCAATGCGACGGAATTGGCTAAAATGACCTGATTACCGACTGAGCAATCATGCGCCACGTGAGAATAAGCCATCAGCATGCAATCGCTGCCGACGATAGTCCGACCGGTTGCTTTCGTCCCGCGGCTTAACGTCACAAACTCCCGTAAAATCGTGTTGTCCCCGACGAAGAGTTCCGTTTCTTCACCGCCAAATTTTAAATCCTGGGGTTCACCGCCCAGCGCTGCGCCGTGGAAAACACGCACGCCGCGTCCCAACCTCACGCCGGAATATAAATGTACGCAACTGTCAATGCGGCAACCGTCTCCGATAATGACATTCTTGTCAATCACGGAACCCGGTCCGATCTCTACATTATCAGCAATTTTCGCGTGCGGCGAAACCACGGCTGAGGAATGAATGTACGTCATGGAATATTTCCGCGTTATTTGTCCACAACGACGGCGGTCATATCCGCTTCCGCGACGAGCACGCCGTCCACAAAGGCTTCACCACGCATTTTGCACAATCCCCGGCGAAACAGGTTCATCACCACTTCAAATCGAATCTGATCGCCCGGAATAACGGTTTTACGGAATTTTACGTTGTCAAGACCCGTGAAATAGACCACCTTATTCTCGGAATCTTCTATGGAATTCAGAAGCAGGACGCCGCCGGTCTGCCCCATCGCTTCGATAATCAAAACACCCGGCATAACCGGATGTCCGGGGAAATGCCCATTGAAGTAAGGTTCGTTGCGCGTCACGTTCTTGAGACCAACCACCCGTTCCAGCGGAGTGATTTCCAGGATGCGGTCTACAAGCAGCATCGGATAAGTGTGGGGCAGCAGTTTTTCCACGGTTTGCGAATCGAAAACATAACCGCGTCCGCTTTTACTCCCGTATTTCCGGGTGAGTGACTGGGTCTCGTAGGCCTTTCGCAGCATCCGTGCAACTTCCACATGTGATGAATGCCCGCCGCGAGCGACGAGTACGTGTCCGCGAATCGGCACACCCACCAGCGCGAGATCGCCAATCAAATCTACGGTTTTATGCCGAACGGGTTCATTTCGAAACCGCAGAGGACGGTCATCCAACGTGCTGTGGCCAAGCTGAACGGAACAGTCATGATGGAATAACCGACGCAGCCGGTCCAAATCGTCGGGAGCCAATTCACGATCCACGAAAACCACGGCGTTATCCAAGGTTCCGCCTTGTATCAGTCCCTGATTCTTGAGTTGTTCGGTTTCAGAGAGCAGGCAGAACGTGCGCGCCGCGCTGAACTCCTCGACAAATTCCGCCAAGCTATACATGGATGTATATTGAGTGCCAATGGACGGATGCGTATAATCAATCATATAGGTAATGCGCAACTCCGACGACGGCACCACCACAATATCAATTGCGTCTTTTTCGCTATGATAGGTCAAGGTTTTCTCAACGTCCAGATAATCGCGCGTGGCATCCTGCTCTTCGATTCCCGCTTCCTTCAAAGCGGCCACAAAAGGCGCCGCACTGCCGTCCATCACCGGCGGTTCATCGGCGGATAGCTCTACAAGAATATTGTCCAGTTTGAGCCCGGCAATCGCCGCCAAAACGTGTTCAACCGTAAATACCTTCAGACCGTTCTTCCCTAACACGGTTCCGCGCGAAATCTCCACGACGTTTTCCACCAGAGCGGGAATATCCGCGGAATCTGCCGCATCGGTACGGCGAAACCGAATTCCAGTATTCGGTTCGGCCGGGTGAAATGAAAGCTGCACGGCGTGCCCCGTATGCAAACCCGTTCCCTGCAGGTCCACGCGTTTGGAAATTGTTTTTTGACGTTCGGTCACGAGTCTGCCTTGTCTTTGGTCTGAGCTTTAAAAACGGCGGATTCCAAATCCCGCACACGACGAAGCAAATCCGGCAGTCTGGTCAATGCAACTTCAATACGTTTCCACAAACCGTGAGCACGGGCCGGACTTCCGGATACAATATCGCCGTTGGGCACGTCACTGGATACACCCGACTGTGCGCCGATCATTACTCGATCACCGATTTGCAGATGCCCGACGATACCGACCTGTCCGCCGATGCGGCACTGATCGCCTATTTTGGATGAGCCTGAGACGCCGCTTTGCGCGGCGATCACCGTGTGCGAACCGATGGACACGTTGTGCCCGATCTGAATCAAGTTGTCAAGCTTCGTTCCCTTGCCGATGACGGTCCGTCCCATAGTGGCGCGGTCAATGGTCGTGTTAGCGCCGATCTCAACATCGTCTTCGATAATCACAATGCCCGACTGCGGAATTTTTTCATAGCCGCATTCCGTGGCCGCAAAGCCGAATCCGTCGCTGCCGATAACGGCTCCATCTTGGATGACCACGCGATTTCCCAACCGGGTTCCTTCGCGGAGTGTCACGCCGCTATGAATCTCACAGCCACAGCCGATCACCACATCGGCCGCAACAATGACATGCGGGTACAAGACAGTATCCGATCCAACGGTGGTTCGGGGGCCAATATAACAAAAAGCTCCGATTGCCGCGCTCTGATCAACAACGGCATCCGCTTCAACAACGGCCGTTGGATGGATGCCTTTCCGCATCCAAATCGCTTTAGGATGAAAGAGAGTCAGCAACCGCACGAAATCCGCGTACGGATCGTTTACTTCAATCAGCGTGCGATTCGTGACCCACGAACCCGGCGCAATCAGCACGGCTCCCGCTTGAGTCGTCTCCAGATGCTTGACATAGCGGGCATTGGCAATAAAAGTGATATCCGCCGGACCGGCATCTTCAATCTTCGCCACGCCGCGGATAACGGTATCCGCATTTCCCGAAATCTTGGCGCCGAGCAGCCGCGCGATCTCCGCCACCGTCATAGACGGATTCAAGTGATTACTCCTTCTTCAATTCGTCCAGCACCTTTTCGGTAATATCGTACTCCGGGAGAGCGAAAAGAATATTACCGGATCCAGCATCGAATACGAAATCATAGCTGTATTCCTGGCTGACTTTCTGAATCGCCGCATTGATTTTATCCAGAACCGGTTTAGACAATTCGATATTCCTGGCGTATAGCTTGCCGCCTTCACCCCAAGTCTCGCGGCGGAATTTCTCTAACTCCTGTTGTTTTTCCAGAAAACGCTGCTCACGCTCTCTGCGCGCTTCTTCGGAAAGCATAAGACTCTGTGCCTTCAGTTCATCGGCCATGGATTTCAGCGCATCTTCCATCGTGGTTGCCTGCGCAACGTATTGGCGCTCCTCCTCCTGCAGCTTTTGACGCGCCTGCTTGTAATCGTCATTCGTTTCCAGAAGGCGGTCGGAATCTACATATCCGATTTTCAGTTCCTTCGCCTCAAGATTCGAAGTCGTTCCCAACAGAATTGAGAAAGCAAGTAACGCAAACCATTTCGCACGCATGGACAACTCCTTATCCGTAATATATTCGTTCTTGTTAAAAACTTCGGCCAAACTGGAAATGCGGCATCCATTTGGTGGTTTTCAAGCCGCGTGAATCGGTATAGTCAAGCCCCAATCCGTAGTCCAGCCCGATCATTCCGACTAACGGCATGAAAAGCCGTACCCCGAATCCGACGGATCGCCGCACGTCCGTAAAATTCGTTTCGCCGAAATTCCGCCACACGTTGCCCGCTTCTCCGAACGTCAGAAGAAAAATAGTCGGATTGCGGACAATGGGAAAACGTAATTCCGCCGATTGCTTGAACATCGTTTTGCCCCCGACGGCGTACCCGCCCGACTGCGGACCGACTTCGCTTTCGTCATATCCGCGCAGGGAGGTGCCCAGTGATAGTCCGGCGCCGCCCATGAAAAAATAATCAAAGTAGGGAATGTTATGCGGATCTCGCGTCAAACCGTCCAATGCGCCTACTTCGCTGTTCGTTGCCAGCACCAGATCACCCACCACGGGAAGGTACCAGTTATTACTGATATTGGCTTTCACAAATTTATCGTCTCCGGCCAAAGGGCCGCCGGTCAGTTCCAACCGCAGGGAATTCACGGAACCGCGCGTCGGAAATTCGGGATTATCCCGGCTATCGCGTGAGATGATCTGAGTCAAACTGGATGAAACACGCGGTACGTCTTCCTGCAAGCTGCGTGGATTATTCGCTTCGAAATCTGATGTAAAGTTAGAATAGACCGTGCGATCGAGACGATAAATATAGTCAACGCGAAAATAATCGTCAGGCCATTTCACCCGTTGACCTATACGCACCGTCCCGCCGATAATATCCTCGTCAAATCCGTAATAACTCCCTCCGCGGTGCGTGTCGAAAAACGAAACTCCCAAAAGAGTCCGGCGATTACGAAACCACGGCTCTGTAAAACTGATCGAGAAGGAACGATAGGTTTTACCGAAATTCCAGTCCAGCGAAAACTGCTGCCCGTTCCCCAGCAGGTTATTCATCTGGAATCCCACGGAACCGATAAAACCGTCGCGTTGACTGTATCCGGCGGAAACATTAGCTTGTTCCGTGGATTTTTCCTCTACCTTCAGATAGAGATCCACCTGATTATCGTTAATCGGCACAACGTCGGGCGTGATGTTGCCGAAGTAATTGAGAATTGTCACTTCGCGGATCGAACGTTGCAGCTTCGTTACGTCAAACGTCTCGCCGGGATACAGCACAAGTTCTCGCCGAATGACCCGGTCTTTCGTCTTGGTATTCCCTTCTACGAAAATGCGGTTCACTTTAAACTCGCTGCCCTCCACGACGTCCATATGGACGTCCACCAGCGAATCCGCCCGCACTTTTTCGCTCGGTGTGACGCTGGCGTATATATAGCCTTTCTCGTAGTACTTGCTCCCGATATCCGCCATGCTTTGCTGAAACTTTTGCCCGTTATATAGGTCGCCCGGAGCGATACGCATGCGAGTGGCCAGATCCGTCGTCGAAAACAATTTGTTGCCCGACCATGTGAATTCGCCGTACCGGTACAGTTTTCCTTCCGATACGGTAAAATTCAGAAAAACCCAGCGGCGATCATCACTGTACGAAATGCTGTCGGACGCGATCTCGAAATCGCGGTACCCTTTGCTGCGATAAAAGTCAACGAGCAGTTGCTGGTCTTCGTCTATTTTTTCCGGTTTATAATTGCCGGAACGCAGCAGCGCTTTCTGTTTGGTGTCCTTGAACTTGCCGCGAAGCGCTCGATCGGAAAAGGCGTTATTGCCGGTGAATTCAATGCGTCGTATTTTGACTTTCTTTCCCTCTTTGATGGTCACGTCCACAATGTCACGGCCGGTCTGCGGCGAACCGAACGTCTTGATTTCGATCTCCGCCAATCGGTAGCCCATCTCATCATACTTCCTCCGAAGGCGGTTTTTCAATTGCACTAAATCCCGCGGCTGAATAACTTGTCCGTTGGTTAATTGGAGAAGCTCGTTGAGATCGTCGCCTTTTAATTTGCGGTTGCCTTTAACGTCCAGTCTTTCCAGGCGTGGATACTCCTTGACGCGTATCGCCATATACACGCCATCCGCGGCTTCCCGTTCTTCGACGATTTCGATATCACTGAACAAATTCAATTTCCAAAGCTGTTGAAGAGCCGTTTGGACGTCGTCACCGGTGATTTCCTGACCCACGGATAAACCGGAATGCGCTCGAATCAAACCCGCATCGGTGGATGTGTTGCCGGTAATGGAAAGTCCGATAACCCTCACACGGTTTTGCGCGGATGCGACCATGCAGCTTGTCAGGAAAATCAGAAACACAAGTCCCCGCATGCAACTATTCCGAATAGGATTGAATTGATCCACAGTCTTAAGGCTCCAATGCAAAAGTGTATTTCAGGGAAACTGACTCGTCGCGCTTCCGCTCTAATTCGTCGTATTCTATCGCAAAATCAAGAACCAGATCCCGTGACATGGGATTGATCCGGTATTCCAGATTCCAAACATGTACAAATCCGAGACGATTTCCCAGCTCGATCTGCCCTTCGGTTAATTCGCCGGTATATGTAAGAAACAGGTCACGCGTCAGATATTTGCCGACGGTAAACTGCGAACCCGTAAAAAACCGGATAACCGAACTCTGTTGCAGAGTATCCGTTTGTGCGGCGACGCGCTGCGCGCGGGCGGATGAAGCGGATTTGCCTCTGCCCGGTGTAAAGGCGATTTCATCCAGCATGGTCCACCGCTCCAAGCGGCGTTCTAACGGATCGAGCCATCGGCGGCCGATGGCCCGCACGACAGTCGAAGCCATCAACTGCCCTGCTTTTCCGGTCATATCCTGAATATCATAACCAAGATATCGCAAGATTTGCTCGGGCGTCTCGCCTCCGTCGCCTTCCAGCACATAAGTAATACTATTCAGTCGCCCGCGCTCTTGACGGGTTTCCGTTTCACGATCAATCTGATACATCGTTAAATAGACCGGCACGTCGCGCCCCAGACTGTCTTGCCCCGTCGTTCGCGCGCGGCCTTCCAGAATCGGCATAACGTCTGTTCGATCAAAATCCGAATAGATGTATTCGATTTGAAAACTCTGATCCAGATAATCCACGGTGCCGCGCGTTGACGCGGCGCGTCCGTTCAAACGAAAAGTACTGTCATCAATACGGCCGCGAATTTGCAGCGGAACTTCGGCCGGATCAAGAAGCGCGTCAATAGTCAGATGATCCAGATAACTCGCCACGGTTTCGAACACCTGCGAACCGCGGAGCGGTGCAAACATCTCCGAGTCTTTCAAGCCCGTTATCTCGATATTATAGTGATTGCCGGTGCTGACGGTCACGTCAAGACCCCATTCGGCTTCCTCTAAGCGATTGACAATCCAGCGTGCGACTTTTCGCATGGGTCCGGTTCCGCTGCTTACAAACGGAAAGGTAATGCGCGCGTTCCGAACGACCATTCCACCGTCAAATCTGAGTCTATCATTATTCAAACCGGAGATGGTAATCGGCGGAATCCCCTCTGTGCCTACAAAAAAGACGCCCGTCCATTCCGGTTTCATCAAACCCGGCAGCCGCAGCGGCATGCCGCCGATTCCTGTGCGTATTTCAAGAATTCCAAGATTAATTCGCGGGGTATGAATTTCCAGAGAAATAAGACTGTCCGGACCGAATTCGTCGTCTTGCAGGGAAACCAACTCGATCCACTGATTATCGCTTTGAAAGCGTACCAAGCCGGAATCTACGGTCCCCGTCGTATCAATTCTCACGGCCAACTCCGTGGCAATGACACCGGGCGTGGCATCGGGATAAACAAATTTGCCCCCGCTTACGCGTAGTTCGCCGCCATGAAATCGCGGACGATCGAACGTGCCGCCAAAGTCCAAGCTGAATGTCCCGTCGCTTCCTTCCGTTCGAAAAGCCCGATCCATCTGGTCCAAAATATCCAAAAAGTCGCCGTGCCCTTCGATATGGGCTTGAAGCGGACCTTCTGCCTCAGGGTATAAAGCCGCCGTCCCTGAAAAATTGTAGGTATTGCGCTTGGAAAACGTGCAGCGCGGAATTCGTATTTGTCGGTCCCCAAGCGAATCTTGTCCGATCTGGAACGCAGCGTCAAACTCATCCATGTAGATTTCATTGAAAAGCTGTCCGTCGCGAATGGCGATGTCCGCTTCCACGTCGGGATACTCGATCGTTCCGGTCACGGTTCCCCGTCCGTCCATCTCGCCGGAAATGATTCCGCGTTTCCCGGTCAATGCAAGCACAAAATCTTCGGCCCGCGCCGCGCCAACCCGCGCATAGAGGTTTAAGCGGCCTGACTTGCCGTCAATCTCGCCTTCAGCGCGAATGATTTTCCGAACCCCACGCCCTAACTCATAACTCCGTATCTCAGCCGATAATCCCGTACCGGATGCATCGAGATTCATCCAATAACCCGGAACTCCAAAGACGGAACCGTCCGTCATCGCGAAACCGGCATCCCATTTCGGCTGGTCCAGAGAACCTTGCGCGTGCAAATGACCGGCTAAAGTTCCCCGTGCTTCAAATCTGGATAATAGTTCCGATGAAATCGGCAATTTTTCCAACGAGAGATCAGAAACTGTCAATTCCATGTCCACCCGGTTGGATCGCATATCCACGGTGCCACGCAGACTCCCCACGGCATCAATAAACAATTGTTCGATCTCCAAAACGCGGTCGGAAAACGCCAATTGGGCTTGACCTTCAAACGGATCGCCGTTGCCGGCAGTGCCCGACCACTTGCCGCATACCGAGTAATTAGTACTCGTTGACCGATTATACGTACCGGAAAATTGGAGTTCGCGCGCTATTCTTGACCATAATCCCGTCGTATCGGATTGCGATCGAATATCACACGAAAGTTCGCCTTGCTCCATTCCTCCCGCAAACTGTAAATCCAATTGTTGTAAGGCTGAAGAAAACTCCAAATCGGGGATAACTGATCCGATTAAAAAATGAGCATTTTTAGCCGAAAAGTTTATTTGGTCAGGAGTCGGTTCAAAATAAATTTCACTTGATCCTTTTCCCGGCGAAAGCGAATTCAGTATCCAAAACTCGTTACTTCTGCTGATAGCAGCGGTACATAATTCTCGACCGCATGAGTCCAAAGCCGTAACGCTTATAACCGGTGTGTTTTCATATTCGGATCCGGTGAAACGCAGTCTCTTAACTCCCAGTCTCCACCCCAGCACCGAAGGAGTTTTTTGAAAAATCCATTCCCCGCTTCCGTTCCAGGAAAATCGCGAATTAAAAGTCAAATTACCGGAAGCGCCGAATGAACCGCTTGCATCCGCGAATTCCAGAGAGCAGACTTCCAGTCCTAATGGCGACAAATGAATATCGGTTCGAAAATCGTAAAAGTCTTGACCGAAAACGCGCAAGGCTTTGCTTTGGATCTGAGCCTCACAACGTGGTTCTGCTATTGTCCCGCCAATGGAATAGGCCGCATCCATATCGCCTTCCACAGACGCAAGCGCTTGCTCATAAACCTTAAAACGGCTTAAATCATCCGTATGCAGCCGGCCTCTGATGTCGAGCTTCCCCATGCTGCTTAACCGGAACATGCCCGAAAAGAAGCCGTAAACAGAAGAAGCCTTAAAGACGGTTGAATCCAGTCGAACCGTGTCGTGTTGCAGGGTGGCTCGAATATCGGGGAAATGCAAAGTTTCGCTTCCCCATGACAGGTCGGCATCCGTAAAATCGGCGGCGCCCATATATCGGATGTCAGATTCCGTAACGGTGATATCAACAGAAAGGTTGCCGGTTGCCTTCAGCGCAAACCGCTGAGAAAGAAGAGAACTCTCCTTATCCGCAGAGAACTTTAATGCCGCATGCAAATCGAGGCTGCGTTTTGATTCGGATAAATCGCCCGTTGCCGAAATTACGGAAGTCGAATCCTTCAGCAGACACCCCCCCATTGACAAATATAATCCGTCAGGACTGCGCCGAATTATCCCGTCAAATTCACATAATAGAACGGTATCAACCGATGTGGAACGGACACTGACGCTGCCCCGTTCAAACGTTATCTCGGACAACTCCGTAAATGAACGGATTGTTGAAAACAGCTGCGGCGGTAACGTAAATTGCGGCAGCCACGGTTTGTCGTTGACCCGTTTTTCTTCCGCTCGCTGCTCAGTGGAAAGGAATACATCGGGAGCTGTTATGCAGACGGATGAAATCATCTGCTCTGGTTTGAACGATTTCCCCAGCAGCCGGGTCGGACGAAGACGGGCCGATACCTGTTCGATTCTCAGTGACGACCCGTTTGAGTCCACGGGCAAAACAATATCGTTCAGAACCAGCGAATCCCAGGTCAGACGAACGGATCCGATTTTCGTGCTGGATCCCAAATAAGACGTGATTGTCTCGACAATGCGGTTTTCAAGCTTGTCTTGAATACGCGGCGCACTTATCCGGAACAGGACAAAACCGGCGAGAATGATTAATCCTGCCGCCGCCGCAAGCCATCGTCCATGACGGCGTTTGTTCCGCGCGTCTTTCATCTTGTTGCCAGACTACCACTGAAAAAGTCCGGACGAGTCAAAAAGCGGCTGCAAATCCGTACGGGATATGGACGTTTCGCCCGATCCGTAGGCCGCCCGCAACGAGTCTCCATCTTGATTTCTCTCGACAATGGGAAACGGACACAGCAGCTCCGCCGCCGTGATCATGCCCAAACGCCCGCGCGAACCGAGCAAAACGTTGGCCGCTCCGCAATCGTAGGCCTGGAATCCGGCAGGTCCCGCCAAATGATGCAATTCGCCCAAACCGGTAATAACCTGCAATTGTCGAATTCGTGGCCATAGATTGCTCAATACGCTCTCTTCTCCGGAGCGATATATACTGCACAGCAAACCGCCCAGCGTCCTTCTCGGTAAATTCTCGGCATTTTCGAACAGAGCGGCGGCGGGCGTCCCGCAATAGACCCTGACGGTAAACGGTGAGAGCGGCTCCATTCCGGTCAGTTTTACGGAAAGAACGGCCATTACATTCGAGCGATGAAGAGAGAAATCCTCGGGGAATGAACTCCCGCTTCCTAAAACCATCACGCGGAAGGAATGATCGCGCGCCGCGCGAATCATGGCGGTGGCGTCTTCAACACTCGCGGGTGCGACAACGGGATAAGGTTCTTCCTGCAAAATGCTCTGTTCCGCGATTTCCCTCAGTTGGCTGGTAAGTTCCGTTTGCGCGCTCACGATCCCTCCTCAATACCGCCGAAACGACGATGCCTGCGATTGTATTCTTCAATCGCCGCCACGTACTGCGGTTTTCGAAAATCCGGCCACAGAGTTTCAGTCACGACAATCTCCGTATAAGCCATCTGCCACAGCATGAAGTTGGACAACCGCAACTCCCCGGAAGTGCGAATTAATAAATCGGGATCGGGTAATCCCGCCGTGTATAAATGCTCCTCGATGTCGTCTTCGGTGATTCGCTTTTTCCCGGATCGAATAATCGCGGACATCGCGTCGGTAATTTCCTGCCGGCTCCCGTAGGACAAGGCTAAGTTCAGTATCAACCCGTTGTTTTTCGCCGTCTTTCGCATGACCAAAGACAATGCGGCACGCGCCGCCGGAGTGAGATCGCGGATTCGCCCCATGGCTCGCAGTCGAACATTGTTACGCATCAGACTGGTTGTCTCTTTGCCGATGGTCGTAACCAACAGTTCCATTAGCGCTTCCACTTCACTGCGCGGCCTCTTCCAGTTTTCACTTGAGAAAGTATACAGCGTCAGGACTTCGACTCCGAGTTCGCCGCTGACCTCTACGATCTCGTGAGTAGATTTCACTCCTTCTTTATGACCTTCGATGCGCGACAAACCGCGAGCTTTAGCCCACCGTCCGTTGCCGTCCATAATTACCGCAACATGACGCGGAATATCCAGTCGCTGTTGAGGATTCTCTGCGGTCAATGGGATCACCGGAACTCAGCTTCCATTACTTTTTGTTCATCGCCGCGCGTAGTTTTTCGATCCGCGGCATCAGAGCATCCACAGCTTGTCCATCCCTTAAGGCTGTGCCGATTTCGACAGCTTCCTTGCCGTGTACGTTGTTGTTCAATCTAATCAGCGCAATGCCGTAATTGATCCAAGCGGCACCGTCATCGGGATACAATTCCGTCAACCGTGCATACTCATCCCGTGCCAGCTCCGTATTGATGTACGAGCCGCCCTCAAGATAAATGACGCCGATGGCAAAGCGAACCTCCCGGTCCTTATCGTCCAGCTTGAGATATTCTTTGAAGGAAGCCAGCGCCGCCGCGGTGTCGGCAAGCTGCAAGTGAAACTGGCCGATGTAATAAATAATCACCGGATCATTGGAACCCGCCTTGGCGCGATTTAAAGCCGTGATCGCTTCATTCTTCATCGCCGTTCTTTGTTCGGCCGTCAGCGCAGTATCGCTCGCCATTCGCGCCAGCGCAAACGCCTTGAACTGGATGGCGTCCATGCTCAAGGAATCCTTCGCCAGGATCGCATCCGCCAACTCTATCGTTTCGGGAAAACGATCCAGGTTGTAGTAATTTTCCAGCAAATTGCCGTGAATCACGTCAATCGCCGTGGCATAGTTTTCCGCCTCTTTCTTCTTCATGTCCGAAGCGTCAATCTTTGTTAAAGCAAGCTGCCAATAGTCGGCGGCCTTCTTCCGGTCGCCCAACTTGCCGTAAATCTGCGCTTCCAGACCATACGCATTCCAACGATCGGGCAATATCTTTATGGCCATGTCCAATGAAGCAAGTGCGGCACTCAATAACAAGCCGGGATCAGGATCCTGCACATTTTCCGTTTTCGCTTTCATATAGGATGAATCATTCTGCACGCCCAAGAAATAGAAATAGGTCCAGCGTTCTTGCAGAATTTCGTCTATCTTTTTCCGCAGTTTCTTGACGGCGCTTTCGTCAGCCGAAGTGCGGGGCGTGGTCGCTTCTTGAAAATCCGCCAGCATTAAATCATACAGCGCGAGTTGCGGATTCGGTTTATCGCCAGCAATTTGTTTGGCAATATCGGCCTTGGTCGAATCGGCGGCAATCTCACTGACTAATTGTCCGCGTTCAAAATACGCATCCAACGATCCCGGTTCTTTCCGAAGCGCTTCCGTGTAGAATTGGTACGACTTGAGAAGTTCGCCCTGCTTTTTATAAAGCCGGGCTGAAGTTAATTCCATCGCTGCGGCAAACACTGTACTCGCAATAATCGTGATTGCGACGATAATCAATGTTCGTTTCATGACAAACCTCGAACTATTTGAACAAAAAGGATTCTTCATCGGAAATCAAACGGCGGGTGAAGCACACCCCGGTCCGTAATAAAACTGGTCACATAGCGCGCCGGAGTGACGTCAAAAGCCGGATTCCAAACACGCACGTTTTTTATCCGATCCAGACCGGCAACAAGGCTCAACACTTCGCGGTGATCGCGCTCTTCAATGACAATTTCTCGTCCACTGCGGATTCGTGTATCGAAAGTGCTCACGGGAGCAACAACGTGAAACGGAATCCGGCATTCGCGCGCCATCATAGCAAGGCCGGATGTCCCGATTTTATTAGAGGTGTCTCCGTTTCGCGCAATTCGGTCGGCGCCCACCAATACTCGCGTTATCTTGCCCGATCTCATCAACGCACCCGCCATGTTATCGCAAATGAGTGTGGCGGGAATGCCGGTCTTTGCGCACTCCCAAACGGTTAATCGCGCTCCTTGCAGAACCGGTCGCGTTTCACACGCGAAGACTTCGGAAACTCGTCCGCGCCGGTATCCGTTTTTTATTACGCCCAGCGCTGTGCCGATCCCGCCGGTCGCCAACGCGCCTGTATTGCAGTAGGTCAGCACACATTCACCGCGTTCGAGCAAGGCAAACCCGTGTCGAGCCATGGCAAGACAGGATCGCGCATCGTTCCGGTGGAGTTGTATGGCTTTTCGTTCCAACCGCCGCGCAAGATCATCCCCCCCGCGTTGGACCAACACCTCGATTTTTTCCAGTGTTTCGAACAGGTTTCTTCCCGTCGGCCGCGTTCTTGACAACCTATATATGGCTGATTCGAGTTTCTTCGGAGTGGAATGAGATCGAGCGGCCAAAGCCACGCCATAGGCCGCGGCAATCCCGATCACCGGCGCGCCCCGTACGGCAAGAGTTTCGATGGCACGGGCGACGGTTTCCGCTGTGCGGGCACGAATCCACTCCACTCGTCCCGGCAGCCTTCGCTGATCGAGAATCCACAGCTCGCCGTCTGCCCATCGCAAGGCTTGAATGGTGTCTTTCACGGCACTTGAATCATGCGGTAAAAATCGCGATAGCGCTTCTGTAATTGAGTTCGCGTGACCTGTTTAAGTCCGTCCGGCCCGAAACCTTCCACATAAAAGGATCCGATCACACTCGCCCAGCCCATGGCGCGTCGAATACCGTTTTCGGTAAGCCGTCCTTCCGCCGCTAAATGTCCCATAATACCGCCCGCGTAGGCGTCTCCGGCTCCCGTGGGATCTACGACGTCCGAAATTGGGTAGGTGTTCGATAAAAAGATGCCTTGTTCACCCATCAGAAAACTGCCGTGCTCTCCTTTTTTCACGATAATCCACTTCGGCCCCATTTTCCGCAGCGCCTGCGCACCCTTGAAAAGATTGTGCTCGCCCGTCAGCCACCGCACTTCATCATCGTTGGCAAAAAACAGATCGGACCTCTTGAGTACTTTCAGAAACTCCGGCTTCGCAACGTCAATCCAGAGTTTGAAGGTGTCAATCGCGACCATATTGGGCCGATGGACTTGATTCAGCACTTGCTGCTGCAACTGCGGGTGAATTGCGGCCAGAAAAAGAATCTTCGGGCTGCGATAATGCTGCGGCAGATTCGGCTTGAAATCCGCGAATACGCCAAGTTCCGTGCGAATCGTCTCACGGGACAGAAAGTTCTCCAGATACCGCCCTTCCCATAAAAAGCTTGGTCCCGGCTTCACGTCTACGCCCGATAAGTCAACCTTTCGCTTTCGCAAAAAATCCAGGTCTTTTAGCGGGTAATCGTCCCCCACTACTCCCACCATTCCCACGGACGTAAAAAACGACGCCGCATTCGAAAAATGCACGGCGGATCCTCCCAGCACGAGTCCGGAAGAAGTGAAAGGGGTATGAATAATATCTTGCGCCACGCTGCCGACAACCACTACGGATGGAATGGCCGGCGGGTTCGATATCGTGCGGGCTTTTCTTGCGGAAGCGATCTTTTTCAAAACGTCACATCTCCTTGGGTGCACTGACGCCACACAGGGATAGTCCTTTCTGCAAGCCGATTTGTGTTGCCCGGCATAGCGCCAGCCGTGCGGCTTGCAGGTCCTGGGGTTCGGTCAGTACTCGGCAGTTATGATAGAATTTGTGAAACTGCGTCGCCAAATCCCGCAGCCACACCGTGATCCCGTGCGGATCTCTGCTGGCGGTCGTTTCGGCGATGACATCTTGCAATTCGCGGAGCCTGCGAAGTAAATCCAATTCCTCCGGAGCGTTCAACGGATTTAAATCCGTTGTTGCATCGGGATAAGGAACGTTTCCCTTTCGAAAAATGGATTCAATTCGTGCATGCGCGTACTGTACATAGAACACGGGATTTTCATCTGTTTGACGCTTGGCCAACTCGATGTCGAAATCAAGGGGAGTCGAAGTGCGCCGCAGCAGAAAAAAATACCGCGCGGCGTCAACGCCAACTTCTTCAATCAATTCCTTCATTTCAATGATTTGACCCGCTCGTTTGGACATCTTCACCGGCTCGCCGTCACGAAGCAAGGTCACATGCTGAAGCAGAATGACTTCCAGTCGTTCGGCGTCGCGGCCGAGTGCGCGCATAGCCGCTCGCATACGCGATGGAAACGTGTGATGATCGGGGCCGAGAATGTTGATAATACTATCGTACCCGCGATCGTACTTATTGGCGTGATACGCGATATCCGGCAGGAAATACGTAGGCCGTCCGTCAGAGGTCATGACGACCCAGTCCTGCGTGTCTCCGAAACGGGTTGTCTCCAGATATTTCGCGCCGTCCTTCTCATAGACGGCTCCGGATTTTTCCAAATCTTCCAGGACTGTCGTTTCGGCTTTGTTTTCCCGCAACTCATTCTCGAAAAACCAGCGCGTGAACTCCACGTGAAATCCTGCGAGGACATGCCGCTGTAGACCCACAAAATGCTGCACGGCTCGCGAACTGAATTCCCTCACCGCTTCGTCCAAGCGAAGATTATGGAAACGATTGCCGTACTCGGCGACCAGCTCCCGCGCGTATTCCGTGAGGTATTCGCCGTGATATCCGCCTTCAGGAATATCCGCGGCAAATCCCAATTCATTTTCATAGCGGGCGCGCACCGATTCCCCCAGCAAGCGAATCTGATTGCCCGCGTCGTTTACGTAGAATTCGCTGTCGCTCGCAGCGCCCCGCGCCCGGAACATGCGGCATAGCGTATCTCCCACCGCCGCCGCCCGCGCACTGACGATATTCAAAGGCCCGGACGGATTGGCGCTGACAAATTCGAGAAGGATCTTGCGGTCTTTCAGCTCGTCGCAGTCCCCAAACGCGGACTCGTTTTGAAGCGCATCGGTTGCGATGGAATGCAAATACGGAGTGGCGAAAAAGAAATTAATGAATCCCGGCCCGGCAACGGATTCGGAGGCTATCAGTCTGCGATCAAGTGCGATTTGGTTTAGAATGTTCTCGGCGGCCGCGCGCGGATTTCCGCCCAATTCTTTCGCATGAACCATGGCCGCGTTGCAGGCGATGTCGCCATGATTCGGGTCGCGCGGCTTTTCCAGAATCACGCGGGGCTGTGCGACACCCAGTGACTTTAACGTCCCTTCAAAAGCCGCTGCCACGTGCCGATGGGCTCGCCTCATGATTCCTTTTTCCGCGAAATCTTTTTTACCGTTTTCTTCACGGAACTTTTTCGCACGGTCTCTTTTGCCGCCGGCTTCTTTGCCGTTCCGGTCTTGGTTTTGGTACCGGAGGTTGTTTTTCCGCGCGGAGTTGCCGCAGTGCGCGTTTTTTTCGACGCTGGAGCTGTCGGTTTACGGCGCGTCGGCTTCGCTGTAATGGCTAAATCTTTCTCTTCGTGAATGCGCTGCAGTTTGGCATCCCCCCATAGGTCTTCCAGTCGGTAAAATTCCCGGAAACTTGGTCGAAACACGTGAACAACTACATTCACGTAGTCCAGGAGCACCCAGTGAAGCGATTCCATTCCTTCGCGATGGAGCACTCGCTCCCCGAGACGGGTTTTTACCTGATCCTCGATGTGACGAACAATCGCGCGAACGTGTTGATCCACGTCACCCGAACAGATCACGAAAAAATCGGTTACGGCCTCCAGTTTCCGCAAATCCAAAATCACCACGTCAGTGGCTTTTTTTTCGAGTGCCGCGGCGGCAACGTTTTCGGCAAGCGTCTGTGAACTAACGTCTGTCAGCGTTCTTCCTCGCATTCACTTTTTGTTATTGAACTTGAGCTGCTCAAAATCTGCGCCCACAATGAGCGTAATGTCAATATCGGTTAAATTGCGGGCAATCTGGGTGGCCGCCAATGATCGTTCTATCCCCAAGGAATCCGCAACCGTGAAAGCGTTTTCAAGTCGACCCGTACGATCGAAGATCTGGCTGCGGGCATAACGAAAACTTCCCGCATTGCGCGTTTCGCGCACGTCAAATCCTTTCGCTCGCAGCGCGGGTGAAATCAGCTTCGCCAAACCCTTTACTCCGCATCCGTTCAGTACTTGAATGCGGATGGGTTCTTGTCTTTCGACGATACCTGGCGCCGCGCGGTTTTGCGCTTCGCTCGATACAGTGTCCCTTGACTCAGTCTGCGGCAAGTTGCCGGATACGGAGTTCTCACTCGTCAATAAGCGATGCTCTCTCTCCGCAATCATGTTTTCCGGCTGGACGGCCGGTTTAAAACGTATATCCCCGATGTACCAAACCGCCGTCGTGGCAGCGGCAATAATCACAAGACCGAAAATAAAATATCTCGTCCGCCGATCGCGTAAATTCGCTCTCGATGCACGTGCAGACTGCCGCATTGGAATATAAAAACGACGAGGCATTCGCATTTCTGAAAGAAAAGACCGAGAGATAAGGTCTCGGTCTGGTAGACGGGACATTCAGTGGATGTAGACTGGACCGATAAGGTCACGGCCGATTGAACCAGGGACGATAATCGTATGGTCTCCAACCGTAATAGTCATAGTATGAATCCGGATACATCCCGCGGTAAAATGAGAGATGCAGCGATGTGCTGGACGTGGGTTTCCAATTTAATTCCGCACCCCCCACGAAATCTGTTCCGTTGTTTGCCGGATTCCACTCAGCCGGACCGGACGGTTGAAAACGATATCCCAAATGCGTCGTGAACCAGAGCGGCCGGGAAATCTGATAGTCAATTCGGTTCAGATATAGTCCCTCCGTCGCTCCGCGCCCCCCTATGCTCGAATAACCGAACGAGAGTGAATGGGACATATGCATGCGTGAGGGATCCAATAATCCGCGAAACGCTTTCAATCCAATGCTCGATTGACCGCGCAGATATTCACTCGGGTCACCGGATGGCGGAGTATTGCGGTATTGCCCTTGTACCAATCCTCCAAGCCCAAAGATGATAGCCGCAATCAATAAAAGTCGAAGGCGCATTCCACAGCCCTCAATTCTATGTTTCATTCCCAAAAAATAAGAAGTTGCCGTGAAAAAGTCAAGCGCCGAAAAAGCGCTATTTGCGTGCGAACGTCGCCTCCATACTGGCTAATTCCGCTTGAGTATTTATCCCCTGCACTTCATAAAATTCAGCGTATTCAACAGCTTGAACACACTTTCCACCATTGTTCAATATTCCGACTACGTCGGTCAGATAGTACTCGCCCTTAGTGTTGTTGGCCTTTAACATGCTCAAAGCACTGAAGAGGCTATCCGAATCGAAACAATAAATGCCGGAATTAATCTCGTGAATCTTTCGTTCTTCATCCGTGGCTTCGCGTTCTTCAACAATTCGCTGAAAACGCCCCTGAGAATCGCGAATAATCCTCCCGTATGCAGTCGGATTTTCCGCTTTTGCACTCAGCACTGTTACGGCGGCTCCGCTCGCTTCATGCTGTTCCTGTAACCGACTCAGAGTTGCCGATTTCAGCATGGGGACATCGCCCGAAAGCACAATTACATCGCCATGAAAACCGTCCAGTTCTGCAGCGGCTTGCTGAACCGCATGGCCGGTTCCCAATTGCGGTTCTTGCACCACCCATTCGACGCGTCTATCTCTAAGCTCCTTAATTACTTCCTCACGCCGGTGGCCGACAATCACAAGAACGCGATCGGGCCTCAGTTCAAACGCAGTCTTCAGAACATGCGCAATGAGCGGCTTGCCGCATAGTCTATGCAATACTTTCGGCAAATCGCTGTTCATGCGGGTACCTTTGCCCGCAGCCATGATGATGATCGTTAGCAAAGCGTCTATCCCAATGTATTTACGCGGTTCTTATGAGCACAGTTCCGCTTTCAGACCTTCATGTTGTCTATAAGCCTCACAGATCCCAGCCTTCCGGCGATAATCAAACGTGCGGGTGGGGCAATCGGATCCTCTTCGGTAAAGGTGTCATCGCTCACGGCAGTTGCATAATCCGGGGAAAATTCCGGGACCTTTGCTATTGCTTCGAGCATGGCATTCTGCGTATCGGAAAGCGAGCGATGGCCGCTTTCAATAACCCGTTTTCCGGCACATAAAGCCCGATAAAGTACCACCGCTTTTTTACGCTCCTCGACTTTCAAATATCTGTTGCGTGAGGAGAGAGCGAGACCATCGTCCTCGCGGACGGTTTCACTTTCGACGATCCGAATCGGAAAATCCAAATCTTCGGTCATTCGGCGAATCAGAAAGAGTTGTTGCGCGTCCTTCTGACCAAATACGGCAAGATCGGGTTGAACCAGATTGAATAATTTCACCACGACAGAAAGCACACCTGCGAAATGTCCCGGGCGAATTTTGCCTTCAAATGTATCCCCAGCCGGCCCCGGCTGCACGGTGGTTGTATAGCCTTGCGGATAAATGTCCTCCACGCGCGGCACAAATGCGAGATCGGTGAATTCCCTATTCAGCAGAACGGTGTCTTCTTCAAGTGTTCGTGGGTAAATCCGGTAGTCCTCATGCGGTCCGAACTGGGTTGGATTCACAAAGATGGAAACAATCACGATATCCGTCTCGCGTCTCGCGTTTCGCACCAAGGAAAGATGCCCTTCGTGCAGCGCGCCCATGGTCGGCACGAATCCGATGATTTTCTTCTGGCTGCGAATCTCGCGTACCGCGCTCCGCAGCTCGTCCGGATGAATGATCGTCTTCATCAGCGTTTTTTACCATTGGCGCTGTTTTTTTCCGCGTTGTCGCTAATCTGATAACATTCCGCTGCCGATGGATAGCGTTGTTCCCGGACGTCTTCTACCCACGTAGATACTGCTTCGTGAATGAGTTTGGCTCCATCCATGTAATGCCGGATGAACTTTGGCTTGAACTTATCGAAAATTCCCAGTAAATCGTAATTCACCAAAATCTGGCCGTCGCAAGCCGGGCCGGATCCGATTCCGATTGTGGGAATCTGAATTGCTTTCGTTACTTCCTCCGCGAGTGAACTTGGAATTTTTTCCAGCACAATGGCAAAACACCCGGCGGCCTCAAGAGCTTTAGCGTCTTCGATCAATTGCTTCGCTTCTTCCCGCGTCTTTGCCTGCACATCATAGCCGCCGAAAACATTAATCCGCTGTGGAGTCAAGCCCAGATGCCCCATGACAGGAATTCCTACTTCAACCATTCGGCTTATAGCCGGAAGCAGATAGCCTGCCCCCTCTAATTTCACGGCTTGCGCTCCGCCTTCTTTGAGAAAACGAACGGCGTTTCTTACCGTGTCTTCAACGGATACTTGAAAACTTCCAAACGGCATATCGGCAATCACCATCACGTGCGATGTTCCTCTGGATACACAACGCGTCAAAAAAACCATAGAGTCCATCGTCATCGGAATGGTGGTGGAATGACCGGCAATTACATTCCCGGCGCTGTCTCCGACCAAGAGAAAATCCACACCCGCCTCTTCTTCCAGCGCGGCAAAAACAGCGTCGTAAGCGGTTAAGCCTACAATACGACGTCCTTCCCGCTTATATTGACCCAACATGGGAGCGGTCACTCTTGGAAAGGTCTTGGAATAGCTCATGCTACCTCCATTTTTCGTGAATCGGAAAGTACTCCTCCGCCGAGAACGGTATCACCTTTATAAAACACCGCGGACTGCCCCGGTGTAACGGCGCGAACCGGTTCGGCGAATTGAATGCGAACTCGATTCTTGGCTAAAGGACAAACACGGGCTTCGTGCGTGCTGTCTCGATAGCGCACTTTTACGCCGCAGTCAATAGCCTCTTTCGGTTCGGAAATGGACAGCCAATTCACGTCTTCCGCCATTGCTTCATCGGAAAAGCAGTCTTCATCGTAAGCGACATAGACGCGATTGGCCGCAGGATCAATCCGTGTGACGTAAAGTGGTCTACTCGCGGAAATACCCAAGCCTCTGCGCTGCCCGACCGTGTAGGACGCGATGCCTTCATGATAACCCAGCACGCGTCCGTCAGTTCCGATAATTTCTCCCTGCGCTTTCGATCCGGATTCCTGCACTGTGTGATCTCGCAAAAACCGCCGATAATCATTGTCCGGTATAAAACAGATATCCTGACTTTCCTGCTTGTCGGCAACATTTAACCCGAATTCCGCGGCGAATTTGCGAACGTCAGTTTTTGTTAAATCTCCGAGAGGAAGCAGTGTTCGAGATAAACTTTCCTGCGACAATCGCCACAAGGCGTAAGATTGATCCTTCTCGGTATTGAGCGAGCGGAGCAAACAAAAACGGTCTGCCTTTCGCTCGATTCGCGCATAATGTCCCGTTGCGAGATAATCACATCCCATCCGGCTGGCTCGCTCCAGAAGAGTCTGCCACTTTATCCGCGAATTGCACAGCACACAAGGATTCGGCGTTCGCCCCCGTTCATATTCTGCGACAAAATCTTTGACCACACAATCGTGAAATTCGCGGGATAAATCGAGAATATAATGGCGAAAACCCATGCGAGCCGCAACCGCCGCCGCATCGCGTGCCATGCCGAAACTGCAGCAGCCTGATGCGTGATTCACGTCCATTTCTTCACCGCGCGGATCGGTCCATAAGTGCATGGTGAGGCCGATCACATCATAACCCTGCAATTTCAACAGTGCCGCAGCCACGGAACTGTCCACACCGCCCGACATAGCCACGGCGACTGTTTTGCCCGCATTCTCGCTTGGCGATGCTTTCAGTATTTCTTCAAGCGAATTCATTCCCGCTTACTGCAGTTGGGCGCGGAGTCCCGGTGCAGCCGTTTGTCTCTGCCGTTCGACGATCCCCGGTAATACATTCAGGACAGTATCCACGTCTTCCGGAACATTAAACCGCCCGAAAGAAAACCGCAGCGAGCTTTGCGCCGTCATCATGTCCATTCCCAAAGCTAAAAGAACATGGGAAGCTCCGGCAGCGCCTGCACTGCAAGCGCTTCCCGTGGACACGCAAATCCCTTTTCGATCCAAGGCGATCAGTAAGGCTTCGCCTTCGCACCCGATAAGCGACACATTGAGCAAACCCGGTGCTCGAAATTCACGCGATCCGTTGATCCGGATATTCGGTATGCGTTCCATAATCATGGATTCAAGCCGATCTCGCATAGCTTTCAACCGCAGGATTTCGCTGTCTAAAAGACCGGCACATAAAGCGGCGGCGGCTCCGAAACCCACAATCCCGGGCACATTCTCAGTCCCGGTGCGCAGATTGCGCTCCTGACTTCCGCCGATAAAACGCGGTGATATCCTCACTCCCCGCCGCACGATTAGCGCGCCGGTTCCTTTCGGTCCGTAGATTTTATGGCTGGAAATACTCGCAATATCGGCATTGATTTCATCAATACGAAACCGCAATTTGCCGAAGCTCTGCACGCAATCCGAGTGAAATACTACGCCGTGTTCCCGGCAGACTGCGCCGATAGCCGGGATATCCTGAATCGTGCCGGTTTCGTTATTCACGTGCATTACGGATACCAAAGCCGTTGCGGGCTTTATCGCTGCGGCAACCTCCTGCGGATTCACCAGTCCGTCTCCATCCACCGGCAGAACCGTGACGTCGCCGCCGCGCTTTTTCCACCATTCCGCGGTATCTATAACGGCATGGTGC